>ERZ650311.791-NODE-791-length-18034-cov-4.472829_pt1 | contig 18034 bp, 18 predicted proteins | sample MGYA00376247_ERZ650311 | MGnify/ENA primary metagenome ERZ650311 (study PRJEB26733, sample SAMN07839324) | wastewater metagenome | biome: small river; feature: stream; material: water | place: USA: North Carolina | collected 2016-07-28 ... | reverse complement strand
CGAGCGCCCGCAAAAGGGTCGTTACCGTCAGTTCGTGCAGTGCGACATCGACATCATTGGCGAAGCGAGCGAGCTGGCCGAGATTGAGCTTCTAAACGCATCTTTGGATGCCCTTGCCACCATCGGGCTTGCCGACGCGACCATTCGCGTCAACCACCGCGTGCTGCTTGCCAACCTGCTCGACGGGCTGGGAATCGCCGAAGCCGACCGCGGTCAAGCGATGATCATCATCGACAAGCTCGACAAGATCTTTGCCGAAGGCGTCGTTGCCGAACTCGGTGAGAAGTTCGGGGCGAAGGTTTCCGAAGCGGCTGCCGGTTGGCTGCAAACCCTTCAGGCCGACATGCCCGCGCCGGCCGAGCTCGCAGGCATTTTTGCCGCCATTGAATCACGTCACGGAGCAGGCAAGCTGCGCTTCGACCCAACTCTGGTTCGCGGCATGGGTTACTACACCGGCCCGATTTTCGAGATCGAGCACCCGGGCTCAGGCTCATCCATCGGCGGTGGCGGACGCTACGACGGCATGGTTGGCCGCTGGCTCGGTCAGGATGCCCCTGCGGTCGGCATCTCGATTGGCTTCGAGCGCGCCGTTGACCTAGTTGCTGCCGAAGAGTCGGCCGACCCGAAGGCGTTGGTGCTGGTCTTGAATTCAGATTCAGCAGGATGCGTCGCGACAGCCCTCGCCCTGCAGGCCGAGGCTATCGCCTCGGGCTATCGCGTGCGCCTGGAACAGCGCCCGAAGAAGCTCGGCAACCTGCTCGAGATCATGCAGCAGCAGGGCTTTGGCGCTTGGGCAGCCGTAGGTGAAGAGCCTGTGTCGCTCGCCGATTTGGACATCAAGCCGCTGAGCTAGTCGTCAGTTCCATCGGCTAGCTGCCGTATTAGTGCAGGCAGATCGGCGTCAATGCAGGCGGCGATTTCTAAGGCGAGCTTTCGATTGCGGTCCAGTTGTTCTGAGGTGCGATGTTCGTGGTGGGCGATTGCGTTTCGAAACCGTTTGAATTCAAGCAATTGGTTGTGTAGCTTTTTGCGATTTACTCCTTGGACGAAGTGATGCCGGAGCAAAGGTGTCCAGAGTCGCTGTTCAAGAGAGGGGCTAAGACATCGAATCCAAAAGCCAAAAGAGAGGTCGTCTAGAAACTGTCGTTCTGGATGCGCTGCCCACTTGGAAGATAGGGCATCATCAGCAATCTTTGAGCCGACGGTGCTTCGAAACGCTGAAGAAGTCCACCATTGAGGACCAAACTCATTCACAAATGCTCGATGGATTGCGTTTCTGAGCGGCAGTTCTACCCAGTAGACAAATAACCAAGACTGCGACTGTTTCGCTAGAACCTGGATGTAGGAATCGAAATCGGCTGGTTGGGGATTGAGTGTGCCGAGTGAGGTAGCCGTTCTAACCTCACCCAAGAAGATCGGCAGCTTTGTGTGCCAAGACATATTTGATTTTCTCTCCGTTTGAGATTTCAGTAGAAAGTTGTCCACATTCTCGAGTTTCACGCCGGCGTCGATTATTATTGAGGGGAACTCCGGTGCACCTCTGAAGCAAGTGCCCGGAGTATTGCTTTAAGAGTCATGTCCTAGCGTCAGCGCGCAAAAACAACTTTCCATGCCACGCAGACTAAACTTGTCTTCGAATCACAACGAAGTTTTTTGGCGCGTTTACGCGTCGTTCCGCGGCACGAAAGCATTCCGCGTTGAACTTATCCGAAGGAACAAATCCAACCACGAGCGTCAGAAAAGCGCTCAAAAAGAGGAGACGTAATGTCAATCATCGAAGCAATCGGCGCTCGCGAAATTCTTGACTCGCGCGGCAACCCAACCGTTGAGGTCGAGGTTCTGCTCGAAGACGACTCGTTCGGTCGCGCAGCAGTGCCGTCAGGCGCATCCACCGGTGCATTTGAGGCTCACGAAAGCCGCGACGGCGACAAGGGTCGCTACCTGGGCAAGGGTGTTCAGAACGCGGTTAAGGCCGTAATCGAAGACATTGACGAGGCTCTGGTTGGTTTCGATGCCCTAGACCAGCGCCTGGTTGACGCTGCCCTGATCTCGGTTGACGGCACCGCCAACAAGTCAAAGCTCGGCGCAAACGCAATCCTCGGTGTCTCGCTTGCCAACGCCCGCGCTGCAGCCGAGTCAACCGGCCAGCCGCTTTACCGCTACCTCGGTGGCCCAAACGCACACGTTCTTCCTGTTCCGCTGATGAACATCATCAACGGTGGCGCGCACGCTGACACTGGCGTTGACATCCAGGAGTTCATGATTGTTCCTCTGGGTGCCGAGACCTTTAGCGAGGCAATTCGCTGGGGCGTTGAGGTTTACCACGCACTCAAGAGCCTGCTGGCCTCGAAGGGCCTCGCAACTGGTCTGGGCGACGAGGGTGGTTTCGCACCCGAGCTGCCAACCAACGCAGCAGCACTCGACCTGATCTCAGAGGCAGTCGCCAAGGCCGGCTACAAGCTGGGCACCCAGATTGCGCTCGCGCTCGACGTTGCTGCAACCGAGTTCTACAGTGAAGAGACCGGCAAGTACACCTTCGAGGGCAAGGAGCGCTCGACCGACGAGATGATCGCTTACTACGCAGACCTCGTTGCCAAGTACCCACTGGTTTCGATCGAAGACCCACTGGCCGAGGATGACTGGGCTGGCTGGAGCAAGATCACTGCCGAGCTCGGCACCAAGGTTCAGCTCGTCGGCGACGACCTGTACGTAACCAACCCTGCTCGCTTGCAGAAGGGCATCGACGAGGCAGCCGGAAACGCAATCCTGGTCAAGGTCAACCAGATCGGTACCCTGACCGAGACTCTGGATGCGGTCTCGCTGGCTCAGCGTCACGGCATGAAGGCCATCATATCGCACCGCTCTGGCGAGACCGAAGACACCTTCATCGCAGACCTCGCAGTGGCAACCAACGCCGGCCAGATCAAGACCGGTGCACCTGCCCGCTCGGAGCGCGTAGCTAAGTACAACCAGCTGCTGCGCATCGAAGAAGAGCTGCAGGACGCCGCCGTTTACGCCGGTCGCTCGGCATTCCCGCGTTTCAAGGCCTAATCGATTTAGCCTTGAGTCGTGGCCAAAAGACCAACCCCTAAGCCAAGCGCGACCCGTCGCCCGAGCAAGTTCTCGGCGGCGGGTTGGCGCGCATCCGGGGCAAAGTCCAAGGCCGCAAGCGGTCGTGTCGGCAAAGGCACGAAGGCCTCAGGGCCCGCTAAGGCCGGCGACAAAAAGTCAGCACCGGTCGTGCCGGGTCTTGACCTCATGCGCAACCTCAACTTTTCGCTCTACCACCTGACCGTCTTCGGCATCCTGGTATTCGGCGTTTTCTCACTGGAGCCACACGTTCGAACCTGGGTCGAACAGCAGCAGCAGATCGCCGCGCTGCAAGCCGAGGTAAACCAAGCCAAGAAAGCCGTGGCCGACATGGAGGAGGAGCGCGTGCGCTGGGATGACCCGGTTTATGTGCGCTCGCAGGCCCGCGACCGGTTGTATTACGTAATGCCAGGCGAGGTTTCGTATCTGGTGATGGATGCGGACGGCGTTGACACGAGTGACACCACCGGAACCGTTGGTGCTCAGATGGCAGATGCTCGAAACACCACCGAGATCACCGATCAAATTCGTGAGACCAAAGACAACTGGGTTGACAGCCTGCTCTACACCGTCGTGCACGCCGGGCTGGATCAACCAAAACAGGAAAGCAAGTAAATGCCGCTAACCGAAGCCACCGAGGCTGACATCGCCGAGGTGTCGCGTCAGCTCGGGCGACCCGCGCGCGACATCGTATCTATCGCCGCTCGATGTGTCTGTGGCAACCCGACCGTGGTTCAAACCGCACCGAGACTCTCGAACGGCGAGCCTTTTCCGACCATGTACTACCTCACCCACAAGGGCGCGACGGCAGCGGTTTCGGCGCTCGAGGCATCCGGTTACATGGCTGAATTGCAGACTTTGCTTGCCGAAGATGGCGATGTGGCGGATGCGTACCGCAGAGCTCACGCCTCGTATCTTGCCGAACGCGACGAGCTCGAGGCTCTGCTCGGTATCGATGTTCCAGAGATTGAAGGAATTAGCGCGGGCGGGATGCCTACTCGCGTCAAATGTTTGCACGCACTGATTGGGCATGCGCTGGCCGTCGGGCCAGGCGTTAACCCCATCGGCGACCTCGCCCTAGAGGCCTGTTCGTGGCAGCCAACCCGCTGTGCGTGCTAGATCAACCACCACTACTAAGAAGGTAAATTAGAAGATATGTCGCAAAACAAGAACGGCGCTGGCGCGCCACGCATCCTTATCGTAGGTGGCGGTTACGCCGGCTTCTACACCGCATTCAAGCTTGAGAAGCTGCTCGGCAAGGGCGAGGCTGAGGTCACCCTGATCGACCCGCTGCCATACCTGACCTACCAGCCGTTCCTGCCTGAGGTCGTCGGTGGTTCGATCGAGGCTCGCCACGTAGTCACCTCACACCGTCGTCACCTGCAGAAGACCAAGCTGGTCAGCGGCAAGGTCACCAACATCGACCACAAGAAGAAGGTCGCCACCGTCGAGGTCGCCGGCCTGAAGCCTTACAAGCTCGAGTACGACCACGTTGTAGTCACCGCAGGTGCTGTAAGCCGTACGTTCCCGATTCCAGGCGTCGCAGACAACTGCATCGGCATGAAGACCATCGAAGAGGCCGTCGAGGTGCGCAACCGCATCATCGAGAACATGGACAAGGCCGCTCAGCTGCCTGCCGGCCCAGCGCGCGACCGCCTGTTGACCTTCGTAGTCGTGGGTGGTGGATTCGCCGGTATCGAAACCTTCGCTGAAATGCGTTCGCTGGTTTCATACCTGCTGCGTTTCTATCCAGAACTCAGCTTCGAAGACACCCACTTCCACCTGATCGAGGCCATGGGTCGAATCATGCCTGAGGTTTCACTCGAGACCAGCCAGTGGGTGCTCGCTAACCTCGACCAGCGCGGCGCCAAGGTTCACCTGAACACCCAGCTGCAGTCGGCCGTGGGTGGCAAGATTGAGCTTTCGACCGGCGAGACCTTCGAGTCAGATGTAATCGTCTGGACCGCGGGCGTCATGGCGCATCCTTTCGTTCGCAACACCGACCTGCCGCTGGATGAGCGCGGCCGCATCACTGCCAAGGCAAGCCTGCAGATCGTTGATGGCGAGAAGGTTGTTGAGGGAGCCTGGACCGCAGGTGACGTCTCGGCTGTTCCTGACCTTTCGGGTGGTGGCGTTGGCGGCTTCTGCGTGCCAAACGCACAGCACGCCGTTCGTCAGGCCAAGCTGCTTGCCAAGAACCTGGTTGCTGCGATTCGCGGCGAGGGAATTCGCGACTACGTCCACTACAACAAGGGTGCCGTTGCCGGTCTCGGTGTTGGCGTGGGTGTATTCCAGTACAAGAAGCTTGCGGTCAAGGGCTTCCTGGCCTGGTGCATGCACCGCGGTTACCACGGCCTTGCAATGCCGATGTGGGAGCGCAAGATTCGCGTATTCGCCGGTTGGGTATGGAACTTCGTTCTTCGCCGCGACATCGTTGGAATCAGCGCTACTCGTGAGCCACGTTTAGCTTTCGAGACCTTCGCTTCACGTCCAAAGGCTTAGTCTTCGGATTGCGGGCATCCGCAACTCGGATGCCTGCCCCCATAGCCCAATGGCAGAGGCAGGCGACTTAAAATCGCTCCAGTGTGGGTTCGAGTCCCACTGGGGGTACAAAGAAAAAGGGATGCCCTAGGGCGTCCCTTTTCTTGTTTGCGGGGCCTTCGCTAAGGCTTGCAGGTAGCACCCTCTTGCGGATCGATGTTGTTGACCAGGTAGTCAACGAAGATCTTGGTCAGGCACTCGTTCTTGAAACCAGCAACTGGTGCGTGTTCCGAACCTTCGAATGTAACCAACGGACTCGAAAGCTCTTTTGCGGTTTTCTCGGCAAAGGCGAACGGGGTCACTGACTCATACTTCGATCCAACAATCAGAAGTTTCTTGCCCGATGTGTTGGTGCGAGCCGGGTAAGTCTTCGGTGGGTCGGGAATCGCGTCGTCCTTGAGGGCGAAGTCAGCAAAGCTCAGGGTTTTGTCTTCACCGAAGTACTGCCAGCCGCTCGAGTCTGCCTGAAGTTTTGTCCAAAACGGTGCGGCCTTGCGAACGGCGGCAGCCATCTCTCTCTGCTGCTCAACGGTGAGGTCAGGCCATGCCACATCCATCTGGTTGACAATCAGCATGACCTCGAAGCTGTTGTCGCGCTTCAGATCTTTAGGCGAGTACTCGGTGCGCTTGTTGAGCGCCTCGACGTCGTAGCCGTCCAGGTCTAGGCCAATCCATTCGAATACGCCGTTCCACTGGTACTCGCGCAGTTGGTCGATGCCCTGGTTGAACGCATCCTGCGCATCTTTTTGCGGGTAGTAGGCGAGAGTTTGGATGCCTTTGAGGAACATCGCCTCGTTGCTGTAGAAGGCGTTGTTCTGTGCGTCGAAGACTTTCATGCCTGCGAAGCCGAAGAGTTTGTCATCGTCACCCTGCTGTCTGATATCCAAAAGCAGCTGTTGAACCTCCGGCACGGACATGTTGGCGTAGGTTGCGTATCCCTTGATCCAACCGGCGAGCTTCTTTTCGAACGCGCTGGCCTCGGCGACCACGTTTTCGAGGTTGAATGGGTCAGTTGAGGTCGGGCTGTCGAGAATCACTTTGCCCACGTGCTGCGGATAAGTGGATACATAGGCCGCGGCAATGGTTGTGCCGTATGAGCTGCCTAGAAAGTTCAGCGGTTCATCGCCGGTGATGGTCTGGCGCATGAGCTCGAGGTCTTCGACGACGTTTGCCGTTGACATGGTGTACCAGTACGGGTTGTCAGCCACACACTTCTTGGTGTACTCGTCTGAAAGCTTGATGCTCTCTTGCATCTCGGACTCGTTAGCCGGTGACATCTCGCCGGCCCAGTAGGTCACGTAGTCGGTCTCGTTATCGCACTTGATCTCGCTGCCGTCAGCGAAATCCGAGAGGTTCACGCCTCGAGGGTCAAATCCGATCACATCGAAGTGCTGCCGAACCTTTTCAGGCAAGTCAATCCACTGCACCTGCTCGAGTCCAGACTGGCCGGGGCCGCCAGGGTTCAGAAACAGGGTGCCCAACCGCTCGCCGGTTGCCTTAAGCCTTGCCATCGCAATCTTGAAGTCGGGTGCTAACCCTGGTTGGTCATATCTCGCAGGTGCGAGCATCGTTGCGCAATCGGTGTCGCCTGCTTTGAAGGCATCCGACTGCCTGTCTGTGCCCAACAGCCAGCTCGGATCGCACGATTTCCACTCGATAGTTTGGGCCTGATAGGTCACCAACGACTTGGGTGAGGCCTGGGCGCAAGCGGTCAGCGCGACGGAGCCCAAAAGGAGCGCACTTAGCGCGGCAAGGATCCGAATGGACGGCTTGGTTTTCATCGGCTGGCTCCTGCGTTTGACGGGCGGTTGGGTTTGCCAAGAGCCTAGCAATTGGCTCTGACAATGTAGGGGATGCGATTGGTGGATGCGCCCAGAGCGAACCCAGCAAATTCACAGCATCCCGCCCGCATAAATGTCGAACCCAAGACTTAGCATTGAGACATGGACATCCTGCCAATCATTCTCATCGTCGTCGCACTCATCGTCGTCATCTATTTCTGGAGCACCTACAACGGCCTGGTTCGCCTGAACGTGCGTGTTTTCGAGGCCTGGAGCGACATCACGATTCAGCTGAAGCGTCGTGCCGACTTGATTCCAAACCTGATCGAGACGGTCAAGGGATACGCAACTCACGAGCGCGAGGTATTCGAGCGCGTTACTGCTGCCCGCGCCGCAACTGTGTCGCCCCAGGTGCTTGAGCACCCGGCTCAGGCTGCCGCCGCTGAAGGTGAGTTCGCCGGCGCTCTCAAGAGCCTCTTTGCGGTCGCCGAGGCATACCCTCAACTGCAGGCAAACCAGAACTTCCTCGCGCTTCAGCAGGAGCTAACCGACACCGAAAACAAGATCATGGCGGCTCGTCGTTTCTATAACGGCGGCGTGAGCGAGCTCAACACCAAGCTCGAGCAGTTCCCCCAGAACATCCTGTTCAAGAACGGCAAGATCAAGCCACGCGAGTTCTTTGAGGTCGAGAACCCTGCCGCGATTCAGGAACCGCCTCAGGTCAAGTTCTAATCCGCCCATAGCTCAATCCTGGAACAACCATGTATTCGGCAATAGCTGCTAACAAACGCAACACCGTGATCATCGTCGGCTTGTTCGTTGCGCTCATCGGCGGTTTGGCGTACTGGTGGGGCGTGGCATCAGGCAACGGCTCCAGTGCGGTTCTGATCATCGGTTTCGTGCTGCTTTATGCGCTGATTCAGTACTGGTTCGCCGCATCCTTCGCCGTTGCCATGAGCGGTGCCGTTCAGATCCAGGCAAAAGACAATCCGCGACTTTGGCGAATCGTCGAGAACCTGTCGATCAGCCAAGGCATGCCTATGCCGAAGGTGTACATCATCCAGGATCCGGCGCCGAATGCCTTCGCAACCGGTCGTGATCCAAAGAATGCTGTTGTGGCCGCAACCACCGGTCTATTGGCAATCATGGATGACCAAGAGCTCGAAGGTGTCATGGCCCACGAGATGGGTCACGTCAAGAACTACGACATCCGTGTTTCGACCATCGTTTTCGGCCTGGTCAGCGCTGTCGGCATCATCGCCGACTTCGCGATTCGAGCATCGTTTTTCGCGAGCCACGGCAGCCGCGACAACAAGGACTCGGGAGCACTGGGTCTAGTGCTAATCCTGATCGGAATCGTCGCTTCGATTGTTGCTTGGCTGATTGGTCCGCTGGTTTCGGCTGCGGTTTCACGCCAGCGCGAATACCTTGCTGACGCCACCGGAGCACAGATGACCCGCTACCCGGACGGCCTTGCCTCGGCGCTGCGCAAACTGGGTGAGTACGGTCGCCCAATGCGCAAGGCACCTGCATCGATGGCCCACATGTTTATCAACGACCCCGTGAAGCCTGGTCTAGTCGAGCGAATGTTCTCGACCCACCCACCGATCCCGAACCGCATCCAGCGACTTCGCGAAATCGGCGGAAAGTTCTAGCCAGCGCTGACGGCGGCTTTCAGAGCCTCTGCGAAGTTGCCCTTTTCGGCGACGAGAATCTGATCTAGGCCCTGCCATCTGGCGGCCTCTTTCAAGACCTTGGCGACAGCGTTTGCCGAACTCTTGACCTTTGCGGCGGTCAGCCACGGCTCGTGCCAGCTTGCCTGCACCAACAGGGCCTTGGCCTTGCGATCGCTCTTTAGATCTAGACGACCGATCAGCTCGCCCTTGTGCAACACCGGGAGGGTGTAATAGCCGTAAACGCGTTTTGGCTCAGGCGTGTAGATCTCAATCTTGTAGTCGAAGTTGTAAAGCGCCAGAGCTCGATCGCGGTTGCGCACCAGCTGGTCGAACGGACTCAGGATCGTTGTGTGGCTCGGCTTCGATGCAAGAGCGGATGCCGTTGAGACATCATCCAACGTTTGTCGCCAATCTGAGTGAACGAATACCCGCTCACCCCAACCCGGCACCTCAACCTCGAACAACTCACCCTGTTCGACGAGCTCGAGCACCCGAGGGCGAATCACACTCGGGTATTCGCTGTGCGAACTCGCCGCATCCTTGAGGCTGCTGACACCCTCGGCGCGGATCGCTCGGGCCAAAACCGTGCGCTCGAGCTCGTGGGCGTCGTAGTCGCTGTGCAGCGCATCCAGGGTCTTTGAATCCAGCACGTCTTCGGGCAGTGCATAGCGGCGCGCAAAATTCTGGCGTCCGGCACAGGTGATCTCACCAGCGTCAATCAGCACCTCAAGCGCAATCTTGACCGGTGACCAACCCCACCAGGTTCCGCTGCGGCGGTTTTGGTCGTGTTCAATCTGGTTCAGAGTCAGCGGACCTTTGGTCTTCAATTCGGCCTTCAGCCAGGAAATCAGTTGACCCTGTTCGGCGACCAACTCTCTGTATCGCCTGTGGTTGCGGTAATTGGCCATGCGAAAGCGCCAAAGCGGCAACTCTTCGGTTCGAATCCAGGATGCCTGTCGCACCCAGTACTCGTTGAGCGTTGCCTGCTGTTTCAGCTCAACACCGCTTGCCCCAACCGAATACGAGGGCTCGGCTAACGCATCCAGAGCAGACTTGTCGAACCGGCCAATTCGCGAGAAAACCGGCATGTAATGAGCTCGCTCGAAGACATTGACCGAGTCCAATTGCAGAACCGTTAGCTGATCCAGCACGTCCAGCGGGGTGGTGCCGGGGGATGCCTTGTGCGCCAATCCGAGCGAATGCAGGTTCAATGCTCGAGCCTGCTGCAGACTCAATTGCTCAGCCATGGCACCTCTTCTCAAACTAAACTCTTACTCTATGACCAACTCGCCCGTTCCAGTGCCATCGTTAGCCGACTTCCATGCCGCGCTCGACAACGTGCGCGCAGTGGCGATTGAGACCCCGATTCTGCACAGCAATTTCTTGAGCAACCAGTTGGGCGTCGATGTTTTTCTGAAGTGCGAGAACCTGCAGCGCACGGGTGCATACAAGTTGCGTGGCGCATACAACCGCATGAGCAAGTTGACCGCTGCCGAGCGCCGCAAAGGTGTCGTAGCCGCCAGCGCCGGAAACCACGCTCAGGGAGTAGCCCTGGCCGCCAAGAAACTCGGCATCAAGGCAACCATTTTTATGCCGGTCGGCGCATCCCTGCCCAAGTTTCAGGCGACTCAGAATTATGGCGCAACCGTGGTTATGGAGGGCGCTGTCTTTGCAGAAACCTTGAAGGCGGCCCAAGAGTATGCCGCCAAGAAGGGCGCGATCTTTATTCCTCCGTTCGACCACATCGATGTGGTGATTGGGCAGGGCACTGTCGGAATCGAGATTCTGGACCAGGTGCCTGACGTGCAGACCATTCTGGTTGGAATCGGTGGCGGCGGTTTGGCTGCCGGTGTCGCGGTAGCCGCCAAGCTTGAGGCCGCGCGTCAGGGCCGAAAGATCAAGGTAATCGGCGTCCAGAGCGAGAACTCGGCCGCGTACTTGACCTCTCTCAAAGCCGGAAAGCCCGTTTTGATTCAGGCCAAGCCGACCATCGCCGACGGTATCTCGGTTGCGAAGCCAGGCGCTGTGCCGTTCGAGCTGATCAAGAAGCACATCGACAAAGTTGTGACCGTTTCAGAGGTCGAAATCGTGAAGGCAATTGTTACCCTGCTCGAGCGCTCAAAGCAGGTCGTCGAACCGGCCGGAGCTGTCGGTGTTGCCGCGCTGATGGCAGGCAAGGTCAAGCCAAAGGGCACGACTGTTGCAATTTTGAGCGGTGGAAACATCGACCCGCTGCTGCTGCAGAAGGTAATCGGAACGGGTCTCGAGGCATCCGAGCGTTACACGACGATCTCGGTGATGCTGCCAGACCGTCCGGGTCAGCTGGTGAAGACCGCCGAAGCCGTCGCTCGAGCCCACGGAAACGTGGTCGAGGTCTTGCACACCCGACACGGTCTTGGCCTAGACGTCTCAGAGGTCGAACTGCGCCTCGCCGTCGAGACCACCGGTCACGAGCACCGCATGCGTGTGCTACAGGAATTAAAAGACGCCGGGCTCAAGCCCCGTCTTGAAAACGAGTAGCCCGAGCCCGGCGGCTGTTAGCTGATTAGGCGTTGACCTTTTCGGCGGCTGGTGCGCTGGTGGCCTCAGCCTTCTTGTCCTTCTTGGTCTTTGAGAACACCCAGATGGTGATTCCCACGTAGAGAGCCCATGCGATTGCCTCTAGAACTGACATCTTCGAGCTGAAGTTGAAGATTCCCTTGGCCAGTGAACCGACGAAGGTATCTTCTGACCAGACTGCGCTGATGTCATAGAACTTGTTTTCTAGGCCAGGGATGATGCCGACTTCCTGGAATTCGTGCACGGCATAGGTCAGAACACCGGCCGCCACAAAAATCAAGAAGTAGCCGGTTACGGTAAAGAACTTCTTGAGGTTCAGCTTGAGCGATCCGCGGTAGATCAGCCAGCCCAGCAGGATTGCTGTGGCCAGACCGATCGAGAAACCGATAGCTGGGGATGCGAATGAGCCGGTTGCCTGTACTGCCGAATAGAAGAACAGCGCGGTCTCAAGACCCTCACGTGCAACGGCAACGAATGCCATGATGACAATCATCCAGACCGAGGTTTTGATGGCCTGCTCGAGCTTGCCCTGCAGTTCTGCGGCAATCTTGCGGCCGGTGTCACGCATCCAGATGATCATCCAGGTAACCAGGGCGACTGCGATGAGACTCACTGCGCCGGCGAAGGTTTCGGCGAACCTGTCTGATTCCTCTTCGGAAAGAGTGCGAGTAACCGAAAAGACGATTGCTCCGAGCGCCGCGCTGAACAGCACCGCACCGATAACGCCCTGCCAGACATTCTTGATGTACTGGTGGCGCTTGGTCTGAACGAGGTAGGTGAGCAGGATGCTGACGACGAGCGCAGCTTCTAGGCCTTCACGGAGGCCGATCAAATAGTTAGGAAACAATTCTTGGTTTCGAGCGCAGTATCAGCTGCGTCGTCCTTTCTTGAACTAGTAAGGGTTGCCTAAGTAAGGCTACCCTAACCAACCAAGAAGGGTCAAGAAAAATTACCCCTCGAAGTGACGAACTTCTAGGATTTCGACTTCCATTTCGCGACCGTTCGGCGCAAAGTAGGTCAGAGTGTCGCCGACCTTGTGGCCCATGATTGCCGAACCCAGCGGGCTGTCTGGCGAGTAAACGTCGATCTCGGTGCCCTCGGCAATCTCGGCCGAACCGAGCAGAAACTCCATCTCGTTGCCGCGCAGGCTGATCTTGACAATCATTCCCTGATGCACCGTGCCGTCGGCGGCCGGAGCCTCGCCAACCTGCGCCTCAGCCAACAGCTGCTCAAGGCGGCTGATTCGAGCCTCGATCTTGCCCTGCTCTTCTTTGGCCGCGTGGTAGCCGCCGTTCTCTTTCAGGTCGCCTTCTTCGCGGGCTTCCTGAATCTTGCGAGCGATATCCTTGCGTGCGACATCGAGCAGATAGACCAGCTCAGCGCTGAGTCGATCGTGTGCTTCTTGGGTTAGCCAAGTGGCTTCGTGTTCTGAAGTCATAATCCTTAAAACTTACCAGCAGCGCCAGATTGAGGCACTTACGCCCAGTTCTGTGGTGTTCACGTTCAAGGTCTTTACTTGCATTTCACCCGGCGAAAAAGTCAGCTCACGAAAGCCCACAATCGCAAACTTCTCGTTCTGAACCTGAATCGCGCAGGTGGTCGAACGGGCCGGCAGGTGGATTGGCTTGACCTCGACGGTTGCGTGCTGCGCATCCTCGATCACGAAACTAGCGACCTCGACCTCGGCCTTGTCGGTGCTATCGATTGCGACCGCCCAAGCCCAAGCCAAAAATGCGGCCAACAGGATGCCCATGAGCGCGATTAGAGTGTTGCGCTGGGCCTTGGTTGCCCGCTTTTGCTTGCGCCCGTAGCGCGCGGCCAGGAACTCTTCGTCAGCAGTCACAGGTTAAGGCTACATACTTAAACCATGCGTAATCTGCTCTCAGCCATTCTTGCCGCGACTCCAGTGCCGTCTGAAACCGCCGACCCATCGGCGACCTTCTACAGCCCGGGCACGCTGGGCTTCATCATGACCTTCATCGTCGTGGTGGCCGCAGTTGCGCTGATTTTTGACATGGTTCGACGTGTTCGTCGAGTTCGCTACCGTGCTGAGATCCAAGCCAAGCTAGATGCAGAAGCCGCAGGTGCTGAGTCTGGCTCGCCTGCAGCTGGTTTGACCGAAGCTAAGCCGGCCGCAAAGCCAGCAGCTGCCAGACCGGCATCCGCAAAGCCTGCCGCTGCTAAGCCAAAGGCGAGCACTACCCGCCCAAAGCCTGACCGCCCGGCGGCACCACCTAAGCCAAAGCGCGACTAGCTCGTCCGCGACTAGCCGAACGAGCCTGGAGCCGGCCGCAGGCAAATCAGCAGGATGCCCGCCCAGTGGCTCATGAAGGCCAGCACCGTGAAGGTGTGAAAGATCTCGTGAAAACCGAAGTGTCCCGGCCATGGGTTCGGCTTCTTGAGCGCGTAAACCAATGCTCCTAGCGTGTAGGCCAGACCGCCCGAGAGAATCAGAATCATCATCGCTGCGTTCGCGTTCATGAAATCCACGACGTAGGCCATGGCGCCCCAACCCATCCCGACATAAATCGGCACATAGAGCCAGCGCGGGGCATTGATCCAAAAGACTCTGAACCCGATGCCCAGCAGGGCGGTGCCCCAGATGATCGACATCAGCACGATCGCCTTTTCTTGGGGCAGAGCCAGCCAGGTGATTGGCGTGTAAGAGCCGGCAATTAGCAGAAAAATGTTGGCGTGATCGATGCGCTTGAGTACCTTTTTGGTGCGCGGGCGCCAGTTGAAGCGGTGGTACAGGGCCGAGTTGCCAAACAGCAGCACTGAACTAGCGAAGAAGATCGCAGCAGTGATTTTTGCGGGGATGCCGTGAGCGAGCACAACCAACACGATGCCGCCGGCGATAACAATCGGCAGCACTCCAGCGTGAATCCAGCCTCTCCAACTCGGCCGGTCGTCTTTTGGTTCTCTGAATCCCTGCGTGATTGGCATACCCATGAGGCAACACTAACCCGAGTAGTAGCCTTGAGAACGTGCGCAACCTGATTTATCGGCTTTACGAGAGCAAACTTGAGCGAGCTTTGCGCGCCGCCGACCTGCCCAAGCACATCGGAGTCATCGTCGATGGCAACCGCCGCTGGGCAACGAAGCAGGGCGGCAAGGCCAAGCACGGCCACTTAGCCGGAGCTCAGAAGATTCCCCAATTTCTGCAGTGGTGTGACGAACTCGGCATCAAGGTAGTCACCATCTACCTGCTCTCGACCGACAACCTAACCGGGCGCAGCGCATCCGAACTCGAAGCCCTGCAAAAAATCATCGGCGGACTTGCCACCGAGCTGGCCGATGTGGGCCGCTACCGCATCCAGTTGGTGGGTGATCGCGAGGCGATTCCAGACCAACTGCTCGGCACCCTGGTCAAGGCGCAATCGCGCACCAAGAATATTGACGGAGTCCACGTGAACCTGGCCATCGCCTACGGTGGCCGCAAAGAAATCGCTGACGCGATGCGTTCAATCGTCAAGACGCACGCCAAGGCCGGCAAGAGTCTGGATGCGCTCGCCGAAATCCTGACCCCTGAGCTGATTGCCGAGCACCTGTACACCAGCGGTCAGCCCGACCCCGACCTGCTGATCAGAACCTCGGGCGAGCAGCGCCTGAGCGGTTTTCTGCTCTGGCAGAGTGCAAACAGCGAGTTTTATGTTGCCGAGGCGCTGTGGCCTGACTTCAGGCGCGTTGACTTCTTGCGTGCCCTGCGTGACTTTCAGTCGCGTCACCGCCGTTTCGGCAAGTAGCCGCCTGGTTTGGCTGGGCAAAACCTCGGCTTAGATAACGCAATGTAAACAAACACGGGTTCGCGCGTGTCGTGCGGGTAATTGCATCGACCACCGACTTACCTTTATCGCAAGCAAGGTATCTGTGCCGAGCAAAGCTAAAGACAGGGAGCGCCCGTGGCCCAAACCGCATCCTCGAAAACTGCGAAATCAACGCGAAAGGATGCCGGTTCGGCCAGTGCCAAACCCAAGCAAACCACGCGCACCTATGTGATTGACACATCGGTTCTGCTGAGCGACCCTAAAGCGATCTTCAAGTTCAAAGAGCAAGAAGTTGTGATTCCAATCGTGGTGATCAACGAACTCGAGAAGAAGCGTCACGACCCCGAGATCGGCTATTTCGCGCGCCAAGCCCTGCGCCACCTCGATGATCTGCGCATGGAACACGAGCGCCTCGATTTTCCTATCGAGGTCGGCGACGGCGGAATCCTGCGCGTCGAACTGAACCACATCGATCAGAGCAGCCTGCCGGTCGGGTTCCAACTCGGCGACAACGACAGTCGCATCCTTGCTGTTGCCTTCAATTTGGCCAGCGAGGGGCAAGACGTAACGGTTGTCTCAAAAGACCTGCCGATGCGAGTCAAGGCAGCTGCTCTAGGCATGAGCGCCGAGGAGTACCGCAACGACAACGCGGTTGACAGCGGCTGGACCGGAATCGCCGAACTAGAGCTGACCGGCGACGAGATGGCCGACCTGTACGACACCGAAATCATCAAGCACAAGGCCGCCACCGGTATGCCGGTCAACACCGGAGTGATCCTGAGTTCGGAGCGCGGAAATGCTCTCGGTCGCGTGATGCCCGGCGGCAAGATTCGCATGGTGCGCGGTGACCGGGATGTGTTTGGCGTGCATGGGCGCTCTGCCGAACAGCGGTTGGCAATCGACATCCTGCTGGATTCAGACATCGGCATCGTTTCGCTCGGCGGCAAGGCCGGAACCGGAAAGTCTGCCCTTGCGCTGTGTGCTGGTCTTGAGGCTGTTCTTGAGCGTCGCCAGCACAAGAAGATCATCGTTTTCCGCCCGATTTATGCGGTTGGTGGGCAGGAACTTGGCTATCTGCCCGGCAGCGAAAACGAGAAGATGAACCCCTGGGGTCAGGCGGTGTTCGACACCCTCGGCCCGCTGGTTTCGAAAGAGGTCATCGAGCACATTGTCGATCGCGGTCTGATCGAGATTTTGCCGTTGACTCACATCCGCGGCCGTTCGCTGCACGATGCTTTCGTGATTGTTGACGAGGCCCAGTCGCTCGAGCGCAATGTGCTGTTGACCGTGCTCTCGCGTATCGGCCAGAACGCTCGAGTTGTGCTAACCCACGATGTTGCCCAGCGCGATAACTTGCGTGTCGGACGCCACGATGGTGTCGCTGCCGTGATCGAGGCTCTCAAGAATCACGATATCTTCGCGCACGTAACCTTGACCCGCAGCGAGCGCTCGCAGATTGCGGCACTCGTCACTGACCTGCTAGACAGTTAGCCAAGGTGGTCGATTTCCAAGTCGACCAGACAAGGATGCGTCACATGGAAACCAACGGAATCTCGTTGCCACCTGCAATCGAGCGGCTGATGCGCGACTACTTCGAGGTAATGCACCACCAGGACATGGAGCTCTTCGACAAGGTGTTCCACAAGGAATGCTGCCTCTATGGCGTGCCCGACGGTCAGCTCTCGCTGCGCCCGTATGACGTTTATCGTGCGGCAGTTGCTTCGCGCCAATCGCCGGCCGAGCTCGGCAATCCCCGCCGCGACGAGATTCTCGACTTCGACATGCTCGGCGAGACACTCGCTTGGGTAAAGCCGCAACTGCAGATGTTCGGCGGAATCATGCAGGACTACCTCAACCTCGTCTATCTGGACGGCCAGTGGTGGATCATGGCGAAGATGTGGGAGAAGGTCGGGGAGTACTAAGCCCGGCTGTGCATAACTTCGGAAGCTAGGTTGCAAATCGCCTAACTTGGGCGAGTGTTTGAACCAATCGAATGGATGCGTGACTGGCCAGCACTGCTTGGCGTGGTCTACTTGCTCGCGGTTTCGGTGCCCCTCACGCTGACTGACCTGCGCGAGCGACGGTTGCCCAACAAGTTTGTGCTGCCGGCTTTTGCCGTGACCCTGGCTGGCCAAGTGGTGGCCAGTGCGCTCGGCGCATCCTTGATTCGATTGCCGGTTGCAGTTGGGTTGGCGGCCCTGCTTCTTGCGCTTGGAGTCGCGGCGAATCTCAAGTTTGAATTCGGCATGGGTGACGTCAAACTCATTGCGGCGATAGGGCTGACCCTAGGCTGGTTCGCCCCGATCCTGCCGATGCTGGCAATCTTCATTGCGTCCCTGTCGGCAAGCGTCTGGGTCGGCATGCGAATTTTGGTCGCAGGCGCAACCCTCAAGGGTTCGATAGCCCTCGGGCCTTACCTGTTGCTCGGGTTTGCCGCCAGTTCGATGCTGCTCGGTTTGGGCGGTGTTCTGTGACTAGAGGCCAGGGCTGGTCATCGACAGCACGTCGAGGGCCTTGTCGAGCTGCTCCATGGTGAGCTTCTCGCCGTCGACGTAACCGAGTTCGATGGTCGCCTGACGAACGGTCAGACCGGCAGCAACCGAGTGCTTCGCGATCTTGG
>ERZ650311.790-NODE-790-length-18035-cov-6.780200_pt1 | contig 18035 bp, 20 predicted proteins | sample MGYA00376247_ERZ650311 | MGnify/ENA primary metagenome ERZ650311 (study PRJEB26733, sample SAMN07839324) | wastewater metagenome | biome: small river; feature: stream; material: water | place: USA: North Carolina | collected 2016-07-28 ... | reverse complement strand
GGGCGCTATTCGAGGCAATGGGTAGATGTAAGAAGAATCGTTAATTGCAAGAACCCCAAGACCTGATGGACCATTCCACGATTGGGCATCAAAGAGCGCGGTTGACCAAGATTCTGGAAGTGGAAGTCGTGGGCCAGAGGCGGTGGCATCGACAGAAATCTGTGACTTGTGATGAGGACGGAAGTTTTGAATTGTTCCGGTTTCTCCGTTAGCTAACTGAAGAGAGATGACCGTGTCATCGGCCAGGGTCGTTGTTTTCAAAATCTGACCTTCGTTATCAACTTCCAATTCTTGTACAGGTCCAGAATGCGCTCGGGCGATCGCCCTTATTTTTCCCTTGTCGATAGTTGCGTAGGCAAAGTTCTTAGTAGGGGATAAGAGTCCGGCGATTGCAAGGAAATGGCCGAGGCCTGGCTCGCCTATGATTTCTATTGCATCTGGGCGAAGGCCTAGTCGGTTTCCGATATTTTCTAGCGACTGATTTCGAAGAATCGCAGCACGTGCGGCGCTCTGTGAAATCTTCTTTGGGTCAGCCCACCCTTGGTCAAAAGCCGCCAACAACGCCTCTTTGGCGGCAGGGTGGAGCGGGCTCTCAGAGGTGAAATTTCCTGTGACACGAACCACCGAACGAACGCTACTCGCTCGGGCGAGCACATGCACACCGCACCACTATCCTTAGCCCTATGTCTCATACTCCGCGCAGATGGCGCTCAGTCCGAGCGGCCGCCGTACTCGCGCCTCTTACATTAGTGCTGAGTGGATGCTCATTCGATACAAAGAATATCTCCGGTATGGGATTTCCCAAGGATGCTTCAAGCGTCAATGACATCTCGATCTCACTCTGGCAAGGCGCTTGGATTGCCGGAGGCGTAGTCGGAGTTATCACTCTCGTCCTACTTCTTTGGCCAGCTGTTTTCCACCGCGCATCAGCGAGCAAAGGTGAGTTTCCAAAGCAGACCCAGTACAACATTCCTGTTGAGATTCTCTACACAGTAATTCCATTCATTATCGTTTTTGTTCTCTTCTATTTCACCGCAATCAAGCAGACTGAAATCGTTGATAAGACATCACCTGTCAAGCATGAGATCAACGTCAATGGCTTCCAGTGGTCATGGCAATTTGGTTATCCAGCGGCAGGAGAGAAGGCAATCGTCACTGGAACGCCAGCGCAGCCACCAACTTTGTATCTTCCACAAGGCGAGAAAGTTCGTTTCACTTTAACTGCAACCGATGTAGTCCATGGATTCTGGATTCCGGCATTTATGATTCAGATGCAGAACTTGCCAGGTGAAACCAATAAGCTGCAATTCACTGCAAATAAGTTGGGTGAGTTCCCGGGCAGATGCAACATTCTCTGCGGACGTAATCACTCACAGATGGTTTTCAAAGTTAAGGTCGTAACTCCAACCGAGTACAAGACTTACGTTGAGTCAATTAAGGCAGGCGCATAATGACAACTTACGCACAACCACCAGCAACTCAAATTACGCATGCGCCTCTGAAGCCAACTTCAAAAGGTCGTCTATTCGTAAAGTGGGTTACCTCAACTGATCACAAGACCATCGGATACATGTATCTGATTACTACATTTATGTGGTTCATGATCGGTGGCGTAATGGCGCTATTTATCCGCGCTGAATTAGCTCGCCCAGGTCTTCAATTCTTCTCTAATGAACAGTACAACCAGTTATTTACAATGCATGCGACCATCATGCTCTTGATGTTTGCAACGCCATTGTTCGTAGGTTTTGCAAACGTAATCATGCCGCTACAAATTGGCGCAGCTGACGTTGCATTCCCACGTTTAAATATGTTCTCGTTCTGGTTATTCCTCTTCGGCGGAACTATGGCTACTGCAGGATTCTTCACTCCAGGTGGCGCAGCATCATTTGGTTGGACTGCATATGCACCACTATCAAATTCTGTTTATTCACCAGGAATCGGCGCAGATCTTTGGATTGTTGGTTTGGCTCTAGGTGGTCTTGGCACAATTCTTGGTGGCGTTAACTTCATTACCACCATCTTCACAATGCGCGCACCGGGTATGACTATGTTCCGTATGTCAATCTTTACTTGGAACGTGCTACTTACTTCAATTCTTGTGCTTCTTGCATTCCCGCCACTTGCAGCTGCTTTCTTGGCTCTCGAATCAGATCGTTTATTTGGAACACATATATTTGATCCGGCAAATGGTGGAGCGATGTTGTGGCAACACCTTTTCTGGTTCTTCGGACACCCTGAGGTTTACATCCTTGCACTTCCATTCTTCGGAGTTGCAACTGAAATTCTTCCGGTCTTTAGCCGTAAGCCTGTCTTTGGTTACAAGGGATTGATTGCAGCAACAATCGCGATTGCCGCGTTATCAGTTTCAGTATGGGCGCACCACTTATTCGCAACAGGACAAGTGCTACTTCCATTCTTCTCGTTTATGACATTCCTAATTGGCGTCCCAACCGGCGTTAAGTTCTTTAACTGGATCGGCACAATGTGGCGCGGTTCTATCTCGATGGATACCCCGATGCTCTGGATTGTTGGATTCTTAATTACCTTCTTGTTCGGTGGATTAACCGGAATTATCTTGGCTTCACCGCCGCTAGATTTCGCAGTATCTGCTTCATATTTCGTGGTGGCTCACTTCCACTACGTGCTATTTGGAACCGTGGTCTTCGCAATGTTCGGTGGCTTCTACTTCTGGTGGCCAAAGATGACCGGCAAGATGCTTAATGAGCGTCTAGGCAAGATTCACTTCTGGACTCTCTTCTTTGGTTTCCATATGACCTTCTTGATTCAGCATTGGCTTGGAATTAAGGGTATGCCTCGTCGATATGCCGATTATCTATCGACCGATGGATTTACAACCATGAATATGATTTCAACAGTTGGTTCATTCCTGTTGGCGCTATCGATGATTCCTTGGTTTGTGAATGTTTGGATTACTCGTAAATCTCCAAAGGTTGAAGTTAACGATCCATGGGGTTACGGACAATCACTTGAATGGGCAACCACATGTCCACCACCACGTCATAACTTCTACTCAATGCCGCGCATTCGTTCAGAACGTCCGGCCTGGGATGTTAATCATCCAGAAGCTCCGATTGAAAGGCTGCACTAAGCATGAAAACTTCTTGGGTACTTTTCGGAGGTATCGGACTCTTCTACGTATTAATGGGTTCAATTTATTGGACCATCGGTGGAGATCCAGCTGGCATTGCATGTTTATTCTTAAGCGCGGCGCTTGCACTACTAGTTAGCTTCTATGTCTGGTTTACACAGAAGAAAATTGGCGTAACTCTTCCTGAAGATAATTTAGATGCAGAGATCTCAGATGGTGCAGGCGAACTTGGTTTCTACTCACCACATTCATGGTGGCCACTTCCAGTTGCAGCCTTCGCAGTTCTTGCAGGACTAGGTTTAATAATCGGTTGGTGGTTAACTGCGATTGCGGTTGGGTTATTGGTCGTCTCAATTATCGGCTTCGTAACCGAATACGAACAACCAGAAACGTCTGCACATCACTAATATCTTTGAGGTAGCGTTTCTGGGGCTCGTTCAGGGCCTTACAGAGTTCTTACCTATCTCTTCAAGCGCTCACCTTCGAATCATCGGTGAGTTCTTGCCTAATGCGCAAGATCCAGGGGCTGCATTTACCGCGATTACTCAGATCGGTACCGAACTTGCGGTGCTACTATTTTTTCGCGTAGAAATCTTCTCCATAGTTAAGAATTGGGTTCGTTTCTCAATCCTACGTAAACGAAATCTAACTCAAGAAGAGCGTTCAGATAACAAGCTTGGTTGGATGATCATTATTGGATCAATTCCAGTATTTATTCTCGGATTTCTACTCCAGGATTCAATTAAGACCACCTTTAGATCACTGGCTCTAGTCGGAGCGATGATCATAATCTTTGGACTTATTCTCGGCTTTGCAGATTACGTAGGGGATAACAGCAAGGGAATAAAAAACTTAAATATCAAAGAGGTTTTGCTTTTAGGACTTGGTCAATCGCTGGCTTTAATCCCTGGCGTCTCTAGATCAGGTGCCACTATCGCAGTAGGCCGTTTACTTGGCTACAACCGAAGCGCCGCAACTAAATTCTCATTTCTATTGGCTGTTCCGGCAGTTTTAGGTTCTGGACTTTACGAGCTCTACCAAACTTTAAAAGATCCCGGAACTGAAGTTTATTCAATGCCAGAAACGTTCCTTGCAACGGTCATCGCATTCTTCGTTGGCTATGCCGTAATCGCATGGTTGATGAGATTTATCTCTACAAATAGCTACCGCCCATTTGTAATTTATCGAGTGGTATTGGGTAGCGCAGTTATTATTGGTGTAGCTACAAATTTTCTTAATTAAAACAAAAAGTTAAAACCCCCTGATCGAATTCGACCAAGGGGTTTTAACTAATCTGAATCAGTTAGTGGTGTGAATCGCCTTCCAGCTCTTTTGCCGAAGGCTTCGCAATCTGAACTGCGTTAGCAGCAGACCAGCTAGCACGAAGCTTTGACTTCAACTTACCTGGGCGAGCCACGCCATTTGCATCTACCTCTGGAACTTCAAGGGCGCCTTGTTGTTCGTGTGAGGTAAGTGTCCAGAGCTTCTCCTTTGAGAGTGGCTCATGAACTTCAACAAATTCACCGTGAGGTAGACGTACCAAGCGGCCAGTTTCGCGACCATGAAGCACTAAGTCACGATCTGCACGCTGTAGCGATAGGCAGATTCGCTTGGTAACAAAGAAGGTAATGATCGGCAGAACAATGATTCCGATTCGTGCAAACCACATGATGTGATTGATTGATGAATCAAAGTGTGTTGCGATCAAGTCGTTGCCACCGTTTAAGAGTGCAACGAAGAAGAACATCATTACCGCTGCACCGATTGCAGTGCGATTCGGAACATTTCGTGGACGATCAAGTAGATGATGCTCGCGCTTATCGCCAGTAATCCAGCTTTCAATCCATGGATATAGCGCCATTGGCGTAAACACCAGACCAGGAATAATCAAACCTGGAAGCAAGATATTCCAAGAGATGGTGTGGCCAAATGCGTGAGTCTCAAGAGGCGGTGCCATACGAACTAAACCGTCAATCCAACCCATGTAAAAGTCAGGTTGTGAACCTGCAGAGATCTGCCCAGGTGTATATGGACCATATAACCAAACTGGGTTAATTGATGCGATTGCACCGAGAAGAGCGATCACACCAAAGACTACGAAGAAGAATCCACCAGCTTTCGCCATATATACCGGCATTAGCGGATAGCCAACTACGTTCTTCTCTGTGCGTCCTGGACCTGGATACTGAGTGTGCTTCTGGTACCAAACCAACATCAAGTGCGCAGTAATTAGCGCAAGGAAGATGCCAGGAAGTAGCAGCACGTGAACTGTGTAAATACGTGGAATAAATGATTCACCAGGGAAAGGTCCACCAAATACAAAGTACGCGAGGTAACTACCAACAACTGGGAATGCTTGAATGATCGCTTCAGTAATACGAATACCGGTTCCTGAAAGAAGATCATCAGGAAGTGAATAACCCAAGAAACCTTCGATGATTCCAAGAGTTAAAAGACCGATACCAATAACCCAGTTAAATTCACGTGGTTTACGGAAAGCACCGGTAAAGAAGACGCGGAGCATGTGAAGAATCATGCCGGCCATAAAGATAATTGCAGCCCAGTGATGAATCTGGCGCATCAATAAACCACCACGGACATCAAATGAAAGATGCAGAGTGGATTCATATGCAGCAGACATCTTCAAACCCTTAAGTGGTTCGTAACTGCCGTTATAAATAACTTCTTTAGATGATGGATCAAACCAGAAAGTTAAGAATGTTCCGGTTGCAAGAAGAATGATGAATGAATAGAGAACAATTTCACCAAGGAGGAATGACCAATGATCTGGGAAGACCTTAGTTAAATTCTTCTTTAACCACTTTGCTGCGCCGGTGCGCTCGTCGACATAGTTTGCGACTGCTGCAGGTACTGTCTCTTTTAGGCTCATTGGCTATTACGCTCCCAGAAGCTAGGACCGACTGGTTCGGTGAATGGTTGCTTTGCAATTAGATAACCCTCTGCATCAACTGTGATCGCCAACTGTGGAAGTGGGCGAGCAGCTGGACCGAAGATAACTTTCGCTGCGCGAGTTACATCGAAAGTTGATTGGTGGCATGGGCAGAGCAGGTGATGTGTCTGCTGTTCGTATAACGCAACTGCGCAACCCATATGTGAACAGATTTTTGAGAAGGCGATGATTCCTTCATGTGTCCATGAGAGGCGCTCTGCATCAAGATTGAAATCTTCAGGGCGAAGACGAATTAGTAGAACTGGATCCTTTGCGATGTCATTTAGTGAACGATGCTCTGGATCTGCTACTTCTGGCAGAGTTTGAACAACTGCGCCAACCTCTAGATCAGATGCTTTGATGTATCGATCGCCTGGATCGGTAACTAAGCGGGTACCAGCTTTCCAAGAAGTCTTCTCTAATTCTTTACCAGGAAGTGGACCTAAATCGCGAAGCAAGATAACTGGGCCAAGACCTACTAAACCAAGTGCTGCACCAAGGGTTCGCTTTATTAGCGGGCGGCGACCGATTCCGGCAGCTGCACCTTGAGTCTTAACAGTGTCAACAAATTCTTTTCGATCTTCATCTGATGATCGAAACTCATGGCGATGTGCAATTACTTCTGAATCCGGCATTAATTGACGAGCCCAGGCAATTGCGCCGATTCCGATAAATAGGAATCCGCCGGCCATAAATAGACCAAGTAGTAACTGCTGAACATTCATCTCACCAAGAATTGGAATGAATGTATAGCTATCTTTCTTAACAAAAACATATGCGTAGATAAATCCGACGGTACAAATTGCAGATAGCGCAAATAGGGAAGCGACCTGACGTTCGGCGCGCTTTTCTGCAACTGGATCTACATCTGTACGACGATGAACATGTTCTGGTAAACCAGGATTTTCGATTGGATTCAATTCCTTAGACACTTAACTTATCTCGCTTTCGATGCTAGCCAGACTGCAAGACCAATCAACAGTCCAATTCCGAAAATCCAACCAAATAAACCTTCAGTAACTGGACCTACACGACCAAGAGCGATACCACCTTGTTGCTTCTCTTGTTCTGCTGCTTTGATCCACTTAATAATTGAAAGTTTCTCTTCAGGTGTAATTGTTTTATCTGCGAAAACTGGCATTGATTGTGGACCAGTAATCATCGCTTCGTAAATATGTTTTGCATCAACACCCATAAGGGTTGGCGCGTACTTACCCTGAGTTAACGCTCCGCCTTGGCCGGCAAAGTTATGGCACATCGCGCAGTTGGTGCGGAAAAGTTCTCCACCTTCGGCAATGCTTCCATCGCGTTCGTAATTCAACATTTCATCAGTTGGAATTGCAGGGCCAGGAGCTAGGGATGCAACGTAAGCCGCAAGCGCTGCAGTCTCTTCAGCGTTGTATTTAGGCTTTTTGCGCATTGCTTGTACCGACATATCAGCCATCGGCATACGACCTGTGCCAACTTGGAAATCTACTGAGGCAGCGCCAACTCCAATTAGAGATGGTGCTATATCTGAACCTTCTGCATTAAGTCCATGACAAGAAGAGCAACCTTTTAGAAATAGTTGCTTGCCCTCTTCGATCTGTGCAGATCGAGATGCTGCAGTTGGTTGAGCAGTGTTCTCAGCTGAGGCAGAGAGCGCGCTAAATGTGGATCCGGTGGCTACCAGTGCAAGAAGCAAGAGAACCGGTGAAGCGAAACGTGCTTTACGAAAACGCGAAATCATCTTTTCCTTATTCCTTACTTAATTAGGTAGATAGCAGAGAAGAGCGCGATCCAAACTACGTCAACGAAGTGCCAGTAGTAAGAGACCACAATTGCTGTTGTTGCTTGTGAATGTCCAAAACGTCGCGCCTTAGCTACGCGGATCATTACAAGTAAGAATGCGATTAGTCCACCGGTTACGTGAAGACCGTGGAAACCTGTTGCTAGATAGAAGACAGAACCATATGCATTCGAAGAAAGAGTCATACCCTCTTGAACAAGTGAGGCATATTCGTAAACCTGTCCACCGATGAAGAAAGCCCCCATCAAGAATGTAAGTGTGAACCACTCACGCATTCCCCATTTGCCGATTTGAAGCAATGAACCTGATCGACGTGGTTGGAAACGCTCTGCAGCGAAGACACCAAATTGGCATGTAACTGAAGAGAGCACCAACACGGTTGTGTTAATTGCTGCAAATGGAATGTTAAGAATGTTGGTCGATTCCACCCAAACTGCTGGTCCTTGCACTGCACGAGTAGTGAAGTACATTGCGAAGAGCGCAGCGAAGAACATCAACTCAGATGAGAGCCAAACAATTGTTCCGACTGCGACCAGATTTGGGCGATTGACTTTATGGGTCACTGTGGCGCTAGACATGGAGCGAATTATCGCGGAAATGACGCTTAAACTCACATCATTCAGCCTCTAAATTCATGGAATTACCGCTCATTCTGGGTGAAACGGCTCACCTGATTTGAGCGTGAAATTCGGTCTCAAATCGACCCTAATGAGCCATAGAATTACGTCATGGCCGCACGCGTTGCAATCTATTCGGATGATTCATCAGTACGCGCTGCCGTTAAGGCAGCCCTTGGTTCAAAGTTGGCAGCGGATCTGCCAATCGAGGTTCTTGAATTCGCAACTGCTGATGCGCTGCGTCAATATGTTGATCAACTAGATGGCAAAGGCCAAGTTCGTGCCGATCTCTTTATCCTCGACGGAGAAGCTGCCCCAGAAGGTGGCATCGGCGTTGCGCGTCAATTGAAGGATGAGGTATTTAACTGCCCACCATCAATCGTTCTGATTGCGCGCCAATCTGATTCTTGGCTTGCGGCGTGGTCACGTGCGGAGGCATCCCTTCAACATCCAGTCGATGCATTTGCTCTAGCTAAGACAGCTACCGAACTTCTACGCGCACGCCTGCTGGCAAACGCTTAAATTTAATATCAAGAGCTCGGTTCGTTTATGTCTTGGAATCGCGCCTTTGAACTTCTTGAAAATTACTTAGATCTTCCTCCGGAATTAGTCCGTGAAATTATGCGCGACATCCTTGAAGGTCGAGCAAATCCAGATGAACTAAAACGATTCTTACTTGCCCTGAAAGAGAAGGGCGAAACATCTGACGAAGTTGGTGCTCTAGTTGCAGAGATGTATGAGCACTCGGCCCCAATCAACATCACGCAACGTGCGGTAGATATCGTTGGAACCGGTGGCGATAAATTTAATACCATCAACATCTCCACAATGTCAGCAATCGTGGCAGCGGCTGCGGGAGCTGTAGTGGTGAAACATGGAAATCGCGCAGCATCTTCAAAATCTGGTTCGGCAGATCTACTAGAAGCGCTTGGCGTAGCGATTAATTTAGATGGCAAATTGGTAGAACATTGCGTTGATGAACTTCGAATCGGTTTCTGTTTTGCTCCAAATTTCCATCCATCGATGCGCCATGCGGCTCCGGTTCGCAAGGAACTTGGCGTGCCAACGGTATTCAATATTTTGGGCCCTCTTGCAAATCCAGCGAAACCAAAGTCTGCGGCAATTGGTGTAGCAAACGATCGCATGCACTTAGTTATGGCGCAGGTACTTGGTGATCGTGGTGTTGATGGCTTTGTTTTTCGTGGCGATGATGGGCTTGATGAACTCACGCTAACCACAACAACACAAGTTTTGACGATCGGAAATGGCGAGATTGAATCAGGCTTGATTGATCCACCTAACTTCGGAATTCCATTTTCACCGATCGAAAAGTTAGTTGGCGGCGAAGCATCGGAAAATGCCAAGATCGCACTTGCAGTATTTGCTGGAGAGAAAGGCGCACCGCGCGATGCGACGATTCTCAATTCCGCAGCGGCAATCGCGGCATATAACAATGATGCCGAACTTGATTTAGCAACTCGATTTGAAGAGGGGATTGCAGCTGCAACTCAGGCGATTGATTCTGGCGCTGCTACTGATCTATTAAATCGATGGATTAAATTGACTCAAGCAATTGCAAAGTCATAAGCGCCTAGTTTTGCGCCTTGCGATGATGGGCCAAAAGTAGGAAATACATACTCTCCGACCACTTTTACCAATCGGGTTCCTTCACTTTCAAGATAGTTAAGAATTAATTCAACCTCTTCGTGATTTACCTGTTGGAGGAAGCCTTGATCAGAAACATTTTCGGCGATTACCTCTAGCGCCGAGAGCGCGCTAGATACAGAAGTTGTTGGATTAGAAACATTTGTAGCTGCTAAGCGTCCAAACTTTATGGAAGCAAACTCCCAATGTTCGCCATTTGGCTTAGCCACAATTAATTCGGGGAGAGCGGCGATTGAATTGAGGCGTTCGATTCTTGATGCGGCCCGCAGTAGATGGGCAAAACGATCGCGAACTTCGATAGCCTCTTCGAACTTCTCTTGAAGAGAGAGTTCAGCCATCTTGAGATTGGATGATTCATGCAAATTTCTAAAATCAACTTCGAGCAAATTCTTAAATTGGGCAATCACATTTGAATAACTTGATACTGATTGATTACCAATACATGGCGCTCCGCATTTATTGATTTCAAAGAGGATACAAGGGGATGCAGTCTTCATCGACTTATCCGTGATCTTTGGCTTGCATTGTCTTAGCGGTAAATATTCATGAACCGCAGCCATCGCTAATTCAATTGAAGCGCCACCTGAGATTGGACCGATTGCCCCTGATGGATCTTTTGGCGCACCTTTGGTGATGGTCAATCGTGGAAAGTTTTCATCGGTTAGTTTTAACCAAGCTACGCGTTCGGGGTTTCGTGACCGTCGGTTATAACGCGGTTGGGCACCTTGAATTAGGCGTAACTCTCGGACTTGGGCTTCAAGTGCGGTCGGAGTGATGATGCAATCAATGCGCTCGGTAATACTGATCATCTCGCGGATACGTTTACGAGTTTCGCCTGCGGTGAAATAGGTACGAACTCTGGCGCGAAGATTCTTTGAGGTACCAACATAGAGCGGATCCCCCTTGGCATCACGGAAGATATAGACGCCAGGCGAAGCTGGAATATTCGCCGCCAAATGTTTCTTGGCAGCTTGAGCTTTGGTGATTCGGTTAGAGAACTCTTTGAGCTCTTCTAGTGTGAAGATTCCAAATGAACCAAGGCGTTCGATCAAACCATGAAGCACTGAGACGGTCGCACGAACATCATCTAACGCTCTATGTGTGGGTGAAGTTTCACTCCGGAAGAATTGGGAGAGCGTTTCAAGTTTGTAATTTCTAACTTCGTCCTTCGTTAAAACTTGTCTAGCAATTCTTACCGTGTCCAAAATTTGAAATTTAGGAAAGTTATAACCGAGTCCTGCAGCAGCTGCCTTAAGAAAGCCGATATCGAATGGTGCGTTATGGGCAACCAAAACAGTTTCGGCTTCACTACCTAAGAATTCGAGAAGTTGTGGAAATACTTCATCAATTTTCGGAGCCGGAATTAACATGGATTCGGTAATGCCAGTAAGTACCGTAATAAATGGCGGTAGCGGAACTCCTGGATTTACCAAAGTTTGAAATTCACCGATTACTTGGCCACCACGAACTTTCTGGGCGCCAATTTCGGTAATTGCATTGACGCCAGGGGAGCCGCCAGTTGTTTCTAGATCTAAAACTACGAAGGTTGTCGCCGATAAATGGCGACCCAAATCATCAAAGCTGGCCTGCCATGATGTTTGATTCACAGTAGGAAGGGTAAATTAAAGCTATGACAACTGCACCACTGCCTGCACCTCAAGGATGGTTATCTGATTTCGCCGCTGATGGGAGCGGCGCAAATGCAAAGACCGGAATCGTGTTGGTTCATGGATTTACCGGATCGCCTGCCGCTATGCGTCCGTGGGCTCATTTCTTAAATGAACGTGGGTACACAGTAAGGGTTCCACGTTTACCTGGACACGGAACTAAGTGGCAAGATCTAAACGAAGTTAAATGGCAAGAGTGGCCAGATCGCGTAAGCAAAGATGTGGAAGAGTTATTAAGTAAGTGTGATCGCGTATTTATTTTTGCGCTCTCAATGGGTGGCGCTACCTCCATTCAAGTTGCGCATCGATATGGGGATCGAATAGCAGGTCTGGTTTTTGTAAATCCAATGTCAGCAATTAAGGGACTAGCTATTAAATTCGGACCTTTGATCGCAAAACTCACTCCAAAATTGAAGTCGGTGGGCGGGGATATCAAACGTCCAGGAGCGAGCGAGTGGTCCTACGACGCGCTTCCAACTAAAGGCGTTCTAGAGTTAAACAAGTTACTAAAAGATTCAAGAGCGAAGTTGCCTGAGATTAAGGTCCCTTTTCTACTCTTTCATTCAAAAGATGATCACACGTTACCGGTCTATAACACTGAGATTTATATGGCCGAAATTGGATCAGAGAAGAAACAGAGAATCGAATTGATAAATAGCTACCACGTAGCCACAGTTGATTACGATGCGGAATTTATCTTTGAGAATTCATTAAATATGTTGGCTTAACGCCATCTATTTTCAATATCGGGTTCGCGGCGCACCAAAATCTTCCAGATCTCATCTGGTTCGAATCCGGTTGCAAGGGCTGCCTCAATTGTCATCGAACCTAATTCTGTGATTGCGACATCTTTCGCCATGGTTTCGGCATTTGGATAGACCTGATTTAACCGATTCCAGAATTCACTAATTCGCACTGGTTAGCGCCAATCCAATAGCTAAAACTGCAATACCTACCGCGCTAAATGCAGTTAGCGCTCGACGAACCTTTGGTAATTGAATCCATTTGGAAGATTTATCAACAATGGTGATCATCAATGAGTACCAGGTCATCGAAATAACCGCCCAAATGAATGAGAGTATGAAGATACCCCAACCTAAGTTAAATGTTTCAGGTACGAATTGTGGAACCAGACCCACGCTAAATACCGCAGCCTTAACGTTTGTTAAGTTGGTCGTAATTCCAATTCGAAAGGCCGGGCCGAAACTCTTCGCCTTTTCTCCGGCCTCGTATTCAAATTTTCCTGCTTGATTCTTGAGTTCTAAAAGTGTTTGGATCGATAAAAGAGTTAAGTAAGCAACTCCGGCCCACTTTAAAATATTAAAAGCGAGAGGGGAGGCTTGGAAAATTGCAGATAACCCAACGCTACTTAAAACGCCCCAAATGATTAACCCAGTGGTATTTCCGAATACTGAGTAGAAGGCCGCCTCTTTTCCGCTCAGTATTGATTGACGAAGTACCATCGCAACGCCCTGACCGGGGACCGCCACGATAACTAAAACAGTAAGCGCGAATGCCGGGATTACATGTAAAAGTTCAGACATTATTTCTCAAATGCGACGCGGATCCCGAATCCAATTAACGCAATTCCTGATGCTCGTTCGATGATCTTCTGGACCTTTGGATTGCGCAAAGTTTCTTTAGCGAAGCTCGCGCCAAATATCATCATCGTAAACCAGATTAAAGTTAAGAAATTATGGATAGTTGCAAGCAATAATCCGCCAAAGATTGCTGGCATTTCTTGAGGCAGAAATTGAGGCAGAATCGCAATATAGAAAACGCCAGTTTTAGGGTTTGTTAAATTAATTAATAGCGCGCGGTTAAACGATTTCCAGAAAGTAGTTTTGTTGTCTACCTTTGCAGCGATAGTTTCATGAGAAATATGTCGAGATTCCCAGAGCATTTTGATGCCAAGATAAACCAAGTAAATTGCTCCGGCCCACTTAACAGCGGTGTAAGCGAAGTGGGAAGCCACAAGTAGCGCGCTAATACCTAGCGCTGCTGCTAGACCCCAGATCCATACGCCAGTAAGAATTCCGGCAACAGTTGCATATGCGCTCTTTGAACCACCCACAGTGACAGAACGTAAAACTTGTGCAGTATCCAAACCTGGCAACATAGTTAATAAGCCCGCCAACACTGCAAAGCTAAGTAGGTTCGAAAGCATGCGGGGAGTCTAGTATTTCCGATGTGAAAAGGAGCAAAGTTTTCGAGTGGCTCGGCGTAGTTACCGCCATTGCTTATTCGTTATTGGTGGCTTCAAATACCGGACTTGAATTTATTGGATTTACTCTTTTGCTATTAAGTTCATTCTTAATCGGAATTTGGGCATATCTCGGAAAACACCGCGGAATACTCTTTCTGCAATTCTTTTACGCAACAGCCGGCGTAATCGGCATGATCCGTTGGTATCAATGACTTCTTTACAATTACTTGATTTCCTTTCAACTTTTGCCTTCGCGATGGTTGGAGCAAGAGTGGCGGCCACAAAGAATATGGATTACGGAGGAATAGCTTTTGTCGCTTCTGTAACTGCACTTTCTGGAGGAACTTTTCGCAACTTGGCCTTACAAATTAGGCCAGCTTGGTTGGAAAATAGCTATCTGTTAATTGCCGTGCTCTGCGCAGTAATTCTGACAATAGTTTTTAAGTCAAGCAAACCAGTTGGTAAATTAATATTAGTTTTAGACTCGATTTCCCTGGGTATTGCCGTAGTTGCTGCGGTTGATTTAGCAATGCAATATCACTTGGGAATCTTTGGTTCAGTAATACTAGGTACGCTTTCAGCGGTATTGGGTGGTCTGGTTCGTGATGTGCTTTGCCAAATTCCACCAATTCTTTTGCATCGTGAAACCATCGGTACTTCTTGTTTGCTTGGCGCATTGTGCTGCGCCGCTCTTTACCAAACTGATGTTTCATCCCTTATTCGGGCGCTATTAAGTGGTGGATTAGTAATTGCAGTACGTTTGATATCAGTTAAGTATCGAATTAACTTACCTAAGATCAAGTAATCAAGGTTTAATAATCGTAATACCGTCTTGCACGGTCTGATTCATATTACTTAAGGCTTCAGGTGCTTCTTCTAAAGTAATTGTTCGCTTGATGAACTGCGCCGGATCTAATTTCTTATCAGAAATCATCTGCAACATCTGCGGATAATCAACTGCCGCCATTCCGTGCGAACCTATAAGTTCAAGTTCCCAACCAATTACTCGCGCCATCGCCATTGGGGTTAAACCATCTTTGGTGAGTAATAGACCAAGCTGAATATGTTTGCCCATTCGGCGTAAGGATTTAACCGATGCTTCAGCAGTCTGTTGGCTGCCAAGTGCATCAACTGCAATATGGGCGCCACCAAGTTTCTGAATTTCATCAACAGCGGAAGTTGCTTCCAGAACTATATCTGCGCCAGCGTTCTTTGCGTTGGCAAGCGCAACTTCATTGATATCTACTGCAATTACCTTTGCACCAAATGCTTTTGCAATCATCACTGCTGAAAGTCCAACACCCCCGCAGCCAAATATCGCAACGAGTTGTCCATTCTGAACTTCTGCTCGAGCAGTTAAACCGCGAAATGCGGTTGCAAATCGACAGCCGAGTGCAGCCGCAACTTCAAAGGAGATCTCTTCAGGCAGTGCAATCAAGTTGAAATCGGCATTCTTAATTTCAACAAATTCTGCAAAACTTCCAAATTGAGTAAAACCTGGCTGTGTCTGGGTTGGACAGACCTGTGCATTGCCAGATGTACACCACTGGCAAACGCCGCATCCATTTACAAATGGAACAGTGACTCGATCACCAACTTTGAAGTTTTTAACCTGATTGCCGATTTGTGCAACGGTTCCAGCTAATTCATGTCCCGGAACATGGGGAAGTGCGATATCTGAATCATGACCGACATAACCATGCCAATCACTTCGGCATAGTCCGGTTGCTTCAACTTTAATTAAAACTGATTTAGGCGCCGGATATGGAACTTCAATATCTTTAATGGCAATCGGACCATTGAATTCTTCAAAGAATACGGCGCGCATTTGGTGAGTATATGGATACCTTTATCCAATGGCGAAGATTCTTACAGTGAATATCACCGCAGTAGTTCATGAAGGTGCTTGGACTGGCAGCGAAGGTCGTACTGGAATCGATAAGCGTCCAGCAGATAAACCAGTTAGATTTGAAAATGACGGCGTTGCTGGAGATGTAGTTGTAGATCGGAATCATCACGGTGGTTACGACAAAGCAGTTTATGCATATGCCCGCGAAGATTCTGATTGGTGGGAGAAGGAAATTGGTCGCCCATTAACAAATGGGGCGTTCGGCGAAAATCTAACAACTGAAGGTATTGATGTAAATCAAGCTCTAATTGGAGAGCGTTGGCATATTGGTTCGGTAATACTTGAAGTTTCAGAACCTCGTATACCTTGTCGAGTCTTTGCAGGATTCTGGGATCGACCTACATTAATAAAAGACTTCACAGCTGCGCAGAGGTCAGGTGCATACCTTCGAATCATCCAAGAGGGTGAAATCTCTGCAAACGATGAGTTAACTGTGATTTTCAAACCAGAACACGGTGTGACTATCAAGGATGTATTCGCGGCTAAATCAGGAGAGCGTGGGAAGATTGCTCAGTTGAAGCAAGCCGAGCAACTCTCTGATAAATATAAGGAGTGGCTCGCAAAACTATAAGGAGTCCCATGAGCAAGAAGTTATTCGCAGAGTTCCTCGGTACTTTCACTTTGATTTTCCTAGGCGCAGGAGCAATTGTTTCCGGCAAAGCGGATTTAGCAGGTGTGGCATTTGCTCATGGTTTAGCAATCTTTGTAATGGTTTCGGCGCTGGCTGGAATCTCAGGTGCTCACTTCAATCCAGCGGTTTCGGCAGCGATGTTTGTTACGAAGAAAATTTGCGGCCAAGATTTTCTCTACTTCGTGCTTGCTCAGTTAGCTGGTGCAGCAATTGCATCTTTGGCGCTAAATTTCATTTATGGCAGCGGGAATGGCTATGGCTTACCAGCAATCGCGGAAGGTACATCTATTGGAGCTGGTGTACTTGCAGAGATTCTGGGTACTGCACTTCTTCTATTCGTGATCTTTGGCGTCGCAGTAGACAAGCGAAGTGTCGCGTCATCACATCCTGGATTACCAATTGGATTAACAATAACCGCTGTTATTTTCTCAGTTGGGCCAATTACTGGCGCGGCTTTAAATCCGGCACGTTGGTTTGGACCAGCACTTGTTTCAGGTAATTGGACAAATGCTTGGGTTTACATTGTTGCCCCGATTGCTGGTGCAGTATTAGCTGCACTTACATATCAAGCAGTGGCGAAACCGGAGTAAACATGGCTGATTACTCGTTAGTTCCAAATATGCCTGCAGATATCAAGGCATTCATGGATGATTACTTTGACACAATGCATTTCCAGAACATGGAAACCTTCGACCGAGTTTTTCATAAAGATTGCTGTTTGTATTCCGCGCAGGGCGGAACAATTTCACTGCGCCCCTTTGATGTTTATCGTGAAGCAGTTTTGAATCGCGAATCTCCTCATTCAAAGGGAGAGGCGCGCAATGACAAAGTTCTAATGTTCGATCAAATTTCACCAACACTTGCCCTTGTAAAGCCACAGCTAGAAATGTTCGGCGGTGTGATGCAAGATTATCTAAATCTTGTTTCAATCGATGGTAAATGGTGGATTCTTGCAAAGATGTGGGAAAAGGTCGGAGACGTCCAATAATTGAAAAGTAAGCTGGCAGTCGGATTTCCGGTCTTCCTTGCATCTGTAAATATGCGGGCGGGCTTGGTTTTGATCGGCCCATTAATCCCGATTTTAAAGTCCTACTTTGATCTAAATACAACTCAGATTTCGATTCTGGCTGCAATTCCACTTATCTGCTTTGCAGGATCAAGTTTAATTATGGGATTTGTTAGCCGTCTTGGATCGAGCAACAAGATTATCACGTGGTCGCTGATTACATTATCGGTTGCGCTTATTGCTCGCGCTTTCACCGGTGAAATAGGCCTATTTATTTTCTCATTCTTAATGGGTATCTCGATTGCAGTTATGAATTATGAGATCCCTGCATGGGTTAAGGAACATGCGCCAAATGACTCTGGCTTTATGACTGGAATTTACGTAACAATTATGGGAATTTTTGCAGCCATATCGATTGCTATCACGGTTCCGCTTGCTGAGTTAAATTCACTTTCATGGAGAAGATCGGAAGAGCACACGTCT
>ERZ650311.787-NODE-787-length-18047-cov-10.531736_pt1 | contig 18047 bp, 17 predicted proteins | sample MGYA00376247_ERZ650311 | MGnify/ENA primary metagenome ERZ650311 (study PRJEB26733, sample SAMN07839324) | wastewater metagenome | biome: small river; feature: stream; material: water | place: USA: North Carolina | collected 2016-07-28 ... | reverse complement strand
TAACTCAATTGCTTCAAAGAAGTCAGTTGTTATCTGGGTTGACTCAGATGGATTCATTGCAGCTCCACAGTACAAGAAGGTTCTCTTGACTTCTGTTGTTAAGGGTGTTGACATCTCTGTTCAGACAGTTATTGCAGACACTGCTGCAGGTAAGTTCTCAGCGACAGGTTACAACGGTAACCTCAAGAATGGTGGAACAAAGCTTGCTCCTTACCACGACCTCATCCGCATGGTGCCTTCAGCACTTCGCTCAGAGGTAACAAAGCTCGGAACAGCTATTGCAAACGGAAAGGTTTCAGTTAAGTAATTATCTGAAATCTTCGTACAAAACGGAGCTAGCGAAATCGCTAGCTCCGTTTTGTATTTCATGAGCAATTCTTAGCTTTGTCATAAGTGAGTATTGAGAGTAGATTTATGCACATGTCCCTTGAATTGCGCGGCATTACAAAGCGCTTTGGTGCACTTACCGCAAACGATTCCATCAACCTCAAAGTTGAAGCCGGCGAGATTCATGCCATTCTCGGTGAGAATGGTGCAGGCAAGTCAACTTTAATGAACATCGTCTATGGCTTACTTTCTCCCGATGAAGGCGCCATCTTGGTTGATGGAAAAGAAATTACTATCGATTCTCCGCTCGATGCCCTCGCAGCTGGAATCGGAATGGTGCACCAGCACTTTATGCTGATTCCAGTCTTTACTGTGGCGGAGAACATCGTCCTTGGTCATGAAAAAGTGAGAGGTCTCGGTTTCCTGGATTTAGAAACCGCTCGAAAGGAGATTGCTCGCGTCTCTGCGGACTTTAATTTTGATGTGGATCCAGATGCACTAGTAGAGGATTTGCCAGTAGGTATTCAACAACGAGTCGAAATTATTCGTGCACTTATCTATGATGCGAAAGTCCTCATTCTCGATGAACCAACTGCAGTATTAACTCCCCAAGAAACTGATGAACTTCTTCGAAACATGAAGAAGTTGCGAGATCAAGGTACTGCCATTGTTTTCATCACTCACAAGCTTCGAGAAGTTAAAGAAGCTGCAGATAAGATTACGATCATCCGCCGTGGTGCAGTCGTAGGAACGGCGTCACCTTCTGACAGTCAGGAAGAACTTGCATCACTTATGGTTGGGCGTCCTGTCTCTCTCGATGTAGATAAAGCAGCACCTCAATTAGGTGATGTGCTTCTCAAGGTCGAGAAGTTGAATATCCACGACCACACAGGCCGTAATTTGGTTAAAGATGTTTCATTTGAACTTCGCGCAGGTGAGGTCCTTGCCGTTGCAGGCGTGCAGGGAAATGGCCAATCTGAATTGGCGGAGTCCATTGTCGGCCTCCAGGAACATGTCGAAGGCAAGATCACCCTTGATGGGGTCGAGATTCGTGCCGGCAAGGTGCGTGACTCTCTCCATGCTGGAATTGCATTTGTGCCTGAGTCTCGAGAAGAAGATGGGTTGATTTCATCATTTAGTATTGAAGAGAACCTGATACTCGATCTCCATGATCTACCTCCCTTTGCAAAGGGACCAGTTATTTCTCAGAGCGCTGTGGCGGAGAACGCCTCAAAGCGAGTTGTCGAGTTTGATATTCGCGCGCAATCTCCAAAAGATCCAGCTTCCTCGCTCTCCGGGGGAAATAAGCAGAAAGTTGTTCTCGCCCGAGAGCTTTCCCGCCCAGTGAAGTTGGTGGTTGCTTCTCAGCCGACTCGTGGACTCGATGTTGGTTCCATCGAATTTGTCCATGAGCGCATCATTGCTGAACGTGATTCAGGCCGAGGTGTACTGCTCTTTAGTACAGAGCTTGATGAAGTTATCGCACTGGCAGATCGAATTGCGGTGATGTACCGCGGAGAATTCATTGCCATTGTTCCGGCAAATACCTCGCGAGAAGAGTTGGGTCTATTAATGGCAGGTGTGAAGAAATGAAACTCTTAAAGAAGCTCACACTGCCACTTCTCGCATTTGTGATGGCGCTCTTTGTTAGCGGATTACTCGTCGCATTCTCTGACTCAAAGGTACTTGCGCTAAAGTCGCAACCACTTTCGATGTTAGCAAAAGCATTTGCAACAGCGGGACACGCATACTGGGCACTCTTCCGCGGCTCTATCTTTGATTCTCAATTGACCGACGCCGGATTGCTCCATGGTTTCTATCCGCTATCAGAGACTTTGGTAGCTGCCTCTCCTTTGATTCTCACCGGCTTATCGGTTGCTCTCGCGTTCAAGGCCGGGTTATTTAACATTGGTGCGCAAGGCCAGTTCATTGCTGGCGCTATTGGCGCAAGTTACGTTGGCTTCCACTTTAATATGCCAACTGGAATTCATGCAGTTGCAGCGATGAGTGCAGCAATGGTGTGTGCCGGTCTTTACGGTGGATTTGTAGGGTTCTTGAAAGCACGAACAGGTGCGCATGAGGTAATCGTGACCATCATGCTCAACTATGTTGCAGGCTACTTTTTATTGTGGTTGCTCAGCACACAGGCATTCTTGCGACCAGGTCGTCAGGATCCACTGGCGCCAGAGGTGCATACAACAGCACGGTTGCCACATCTCTTCGGCTCCGAGCTTCGAGCAAATCTGGGATTCATTATTGCGCTAGTTGGTGCAGCAGTGGTCTGGTGGTTATTGAACCGAAGCACTTGGGGATTTAAATTCCGAGCCGTTGGAGCAAATGCTGCGGCTTCCCGCACTGCCGGAATCTCAGTCGGACGTTCAACGACTACCGTTATGTTTATTGCTGGTGCACTAGCCGGCCTGGCAGGCGCTGTACAGATTCTTGGTTCTGAACCTGCGATGACTGCAGGAGTTGGTGGAAGCTTTGGCTTCGATGCAATTACTGTTGCACTTTTGGGCCGAGCAACGCCGCTAGGAACAGTATTTGCGGCACTTCTCTTTGGCGCTCTTCGTGCAGGTGGATTAACTATGCAGGCGAGCACTGAGACACCGCTCGACCTCGTATTGGTTATCCAAGCCCTAGTAGTTCTCTTTATTGCTGCTCCAGCTTTGATTAAAGCGATTTTTAGATTGAAAAACGTTGATGCCGGCCAAGCGGTCGCTTCGAAGGGATGGAACGGCTAATGTCGAATGTAGAAGTTCGCACTCTCTCCGCACCAGAGCGCCGTCGCCGACGCGGAATCATCACGATGGGAGCTCTTGGGTTATTTGCACTCATTGTTTTTGCCGTACTTCCAAAGAGTGGTCAACCCGTTACGTACAGTTTTGTACTTGGTAATGAGTGGGTGCTGTTAAAGGAGTGGATTCTTAACTCCAAAACTGGATCTCTTGCATTTGCACTTGTTTCACTTGCAGCTGTTGTACTTGCCGCTCTTCAATTTCGGGCCCACAAGACAATTCGTTTAGCAAGCGCGATCTTCGGAATCTCGTTTTTGATGTCCTTCCTATGTTGGGCAGCCGCCGGGAAGTTCATACCTTTTACTGGCCTTCTCCAAGGAGGTTTACTTCTCTCAGTGCCACTTATTTTTGGTGCAATGGCTGGAGTCTTGTCGGAACGATCCGGCGTTATCAATATCGCCATTGAAGGCCAGCTTCTCGCAGGTGCGTTTGCTTCGGGAGTATTAGCTTCATTGCTCCATAACAATTGGTTAGGGCTCCTCTTTGCACCGATTGCAGGAGCGCTTATCTCGCTGCTATTGGCAATTTTCGCAATCAAATATGGCATCGATCAGGTGGTTCTTGGGTTCGTGCTCAATGTGCTAGTAATTGGTCTTACCAACTTCCTCTACAAGAAGTTGCTGATTCCATATCAAAGCGAGTGGAATGCAGCAATTGCATTTTCTCCAATCCAAATTCCATTTCTCTCGAAGATTCCGTTACTCGGCCCAATATTCTTTAGTCAGAGCATCATCGTGTACATGATGTATGTCGTAGTAGCAGTTATTCATATCGCACTCTTTAAGAGTAAATGGGGATTACGAACCCGTTCAGTTGGTGAGCACCCAACTGCAGCTGAATCAGTCGGAATCGACGTGAATAAGATTCGCTTTAAGAATGTCATCATTGCTGGTGCGGTTGCGGGCTTAGGTGGAGCATTCTTCACTCTCGGAGCGGTGGGATCCTTTAGTAAGGAGATGACGGCTGGAAAGGGCTTTATCGCTCTCGCTGCTCTGATCTTTGGGCGTTGGAGCCCACTTGGAGCAGTGGCAGCAGCTCTGATATTCGGTTTCGCAGATAATCTACAAGGCTTGCTCACAATCACGGGAACACCAATCCCTTCAGAATTTATGTTGATGGCTCCATATGTGGCGACGATTATCGCCGTATCCGGATTCGTAGGAAAAGTTCGTGCACCGGCAGCAGATGGTGTGGCCTACAAACGCGGAGGCGGTTCTCACTAATGCTGATTGATTGGGAGCTCCTGCGCACTGAGGCGCTGGCTGCGATGACGAAGGCATATGTGCCGTACTCAAAGTTCCCAGTGGGAGTTGCTGCGCTAGTTGATGACGGTCGAATTGTGACCGGATGCAATGTCGAGAACGCTAGTTATGGACTGACTCTCTGTGCCGAGTGTGGTTTGGTCTCTTCTCTGATTGCATCTGGTGGAGGAAGGCTCGTTGCATTTGCCTGCGTTGATATCTCTGGCAATCCATTGATGCCGTGTGGACGTTGCCGCCAATTGCTGCAAGAGCACGGCGGATCAAGACTTCAGCTGATGACAGATGAAGGCGTGAAGACGCTCAATGAATTACTACCGTGGGCATTTGGTCCCGAAGAGATAGAGAGCCGTCTTTCATGATTGAACCTTTTGCAGCCGTAGAAATCATCTCTGCTAAGCGCGATCGAAATGAATTAACTGATCCACAGATCGATTGGGTGATTGATGCCTACACCCGAGGTGTCGTTGCAGATGAGCAGATGTCGGCGTTGTTGATGGCGATTCTTCTCAATGGAATGAACTCTCGTGAAATCTCGCGCTGGACAAATGCGATGATCAATAGTGGTGAGCGCATGAATTGGTCGGCGCTCGATCGCAAGACTGCAGATAAGCACTCCACTGGTGGAGTCGGAGACAAGATCACTCTTCCATTAGCACCACTTGTAGCTGCTTGCGGGGGAGCAGTCCCACAACTCTCTGGTCGCGGACTCGGTCATACCGGTGGAACGCTCGACAAGATGGAGTCAATTCCAGGCTGGCGCGCAACTCTCTCCAATGAAGAGATGTTGCAAGTATTGAAAGATACTGGCGCAGTTATCTGTGCCGCCGGCGCAGGTCTAGCGCCAGCAGATAAGAAGCTCTACGCACTCCGCGACGTCACGGCGACGGTTGAAGCTATTCCTCTGATTGCATCATCGATTATGAGCAAGAAGATTGCTGAAGGCACATCTGCGCTGGTCCTTGATGTAAAGACTGGCTCAGGTGCATTTATGTCAGATCCTAAGAAGGCTTCTGAACTTGCCCGCACCATGGTGCAGCTGGGTGTTGATGCAGGTGTGAAGATGCGCGCGCTCGTAACGGCGATGGATGTCCCATTGGGGCTTACCGCCGGAAACGCACTTGAAGTACGTGAATCAGTTGAAGTTCTCGCTGGTGGAGGACCTACTGACGTTGTTGAGTTAACGATCCTATTGGCACGCGAGATGATTGATGCGGCAGGAATTGTTGGAAAAGATCCGGCAGATGCTTTGAAGGATGGAAGCGCGATGGATCACTGGCGCCGCATGGTTGCAGCGCAAGGTGGTAACCCAGATGCACCGCTTCCTGTTGCGCGCGAACAGCATGTTGTTAAGGCAGCCAATAGCGGCATCATTACAACGATGGATGCGATGAAAGTCGGCGTATCTGCGTGGCGCTTGGGTGCAGGTCGCTCAAAGCAAGGCGAGCAGGTACAAGCTGGTGCGGGCATCGAGATGCATGCAAAACCCGGTGATTACATTAAGGCAGGCGCACCGCTATTTACCCTTCACACTGATGAGGCGCCACGATTTGAGAGAGCCCTTGAAATTCTTGATGGCGCAGTGGCAATTATTGAAAATGGAACCGTCAATCGCCTTCCATTAGTTCTAGAGAGGATTGAAGGATGAGCGTAGTAAATCCAGATCTATTAAAGAAGCCGTCTGAGGCACAGGTAAAGCGCCTACCGAAAGCGCTCCTGCATGATCACCTTGATGGTGGCCTTCGCCCAGAGACAATCATTGAGATCGCGCAAGAGATTGGCCATGAGCTGCCAACATATGATCCAAAGGAACTCGCTGAGTGGTTCCGCTCATCATGTGATTCAGGTTCGCTCGTTCTCTACTTAGAAACTTTTGCTCATACAGTTGCAGTAATGCAGCGTCGCCAAGATATCGTTCGCGTCGCGCGCGAATGTGCTATTGATCTGGCCCGCGATGGGGTTGTCTACGCTGAAGTTCGAATGGCGCCAGAGCTACTGACCGAGAAGGGTCTCTCACTCTCTGAAATTATCGAGGCGATTCTTGAAGGATTCAGGGAAGGCGAGAAAGCAGCAAAAGAAGAGGGAAACCGAATTCGAATTTTCTCTCTGCTCTGTGGAATGCGTCAGAACGATCGCTCCCAAGAGGTTGCAGAACTTGCTGTGAAGTACCGCGATAAGGGCGTTGTTGGCTTCGATATTGCAGGGCCTGAAGATGGATTCCCGCCAAGTGACCAGCTTGATACTTTTGAATATCTCCGCAAGGAGAATGCTCACTTCACTATTCACGCAGGTGAGGCATATGGCCTGCCATCAATTTGGGAAGCGATTCAGATTTGTGGCGCAGAGCGCCTCGGCCATGGCGTGCGCATCGCCGACGATATTGATTTCAACCACACACCGCCACGTTTAGGACGTCTTGCTGCCTATGTCCGCGATCGTCGAATTCCACTTGAGATGTGCCCGTCATCAAATATTCAAACTGGCGTTGCATCATCTTTTGCTGACCACCCAATCGCAAAGCTAGCCAAGCTCCGCTTCCGAGTTACGTTGAATACTGACAATCGTTTGATGTCTGCCACTTCGATGTCTCGCGAGATGAATGAACTTGTCAAAGAGTGCGATTGGAACTTCCAAGACCTTCAGCGAGTGACAATTAATTCACTCAAGTCTGCCTTCATTCCCTTTGAGGATCGGCTCGAGATCATTGAAGAGATTGTGAAGCCGGGCTACGCAGCGATTGCGAAAGAGTAATGTCTAACGCACTTCTTATCGCGGTCCTTCTGGTTACAACCGGAACATCTCTCTATGTTGTTCGAAGCCTACGAATTATTGGAAGCAAAGTAACCGAGGTGCTTGCACAAGGTCGCACCATCGAGAAGAAAGTTACTCAGGCTCAGAAGTCGCTTCACGCAGACGCCTCACATATTCTTGGAAAGCTCAACCTCCTTAATCTAGAGATCCCCGGGATGAAAGAACGTGACTTCAATTTCATCCTTTCAGTGACGAGCCATCCGGCGCGCTTTGATGCACTTGCACTAGCGCTACCTGAATTAAAGAAACAAGTTCTTCAACCTGCTGAAATCGTTGTCAACATAGCCCGCGGTGATATGAGCCAATTGCCGCAATCAATTCGCGATCTCGCAACAAAGGGCGAGATTGTTCTCAATGAGTGCAGTGACCTCGGCCCAGGTAAGAAGTTGATTCCAACGTTAAAGTTGTATCCAGGTCTTCCCATCATTGCAATCGATGACGATCTGGTCTTGACTCCAGATTTAACGCTCCAGCTCATGCTCGAGCACCATCTCTACCCTGATGCAATCATCGCTTCTCGAGTTCATCGGGTGACTTACGCTCAGGTTGGCTCTTTAGAGCCCTTTTCAGCGTGGGAGAAGGGCTCAGATAGCCTGCTTGGGCCCTCATTCGACCTGATGGCTACCAGTGGTGCAGGAACGCTCTTTCCCGCTGGTGCGCTCCATCCAGATGCGCTCGATGAAGCTCGCTATACCGAGTTGGCCTTCCATACAGATGATCTCTGGTGGTATTTCCAAGGTCGCCGCAACGGCACCCAGGTGCGCAGACTTCCTGGCTATCGCGCACTGGAATTTATTCCAGAGACTCAGGATGTCGGTCTCTGGCGCACCGGAAATAAAGATCGCAATGATGTGAATTTTAAGAAGTTAGTCGATGAAATTGGAGTCCATAATGGCAACTAGCAGATACACACTTCGCCAAGTCGCAAAGACGATCGACTACGCGCTTTTGCGTCCGGATATGTCTCGCGATGAAGTTCGCGAAGGCTGCCAAGTCGCACTTAAGTATGACGTTGCTTCGGTCTGTTGCAAGCCGGCAGATGTTGCATTCTGTGCCGAAATTCTTCGCGGCAGTGATGTACATGTCGGAACTGTTGTTGGCTTCCCACATGGAAACTCAGCAACTTCAGTCAAGGTATTTGAGACCAAGCAAGTTGTGGCAGATGGCGCAACCGAAATCGATGTTGTGATGAATATCGGTTGGATGAAGTCAGGCATGTACGACGAAGTCCGCGATGAACTTGCTGCAGTTGTGGCAGCAGCCGGTGGACATCAGGTGAAGGTAATTCTTGAGAACGCTTATCTGACAAAAGAAGAGATTGTTAAAGCTTGTCAGTTAGTTGAGGCATCAGGAGCTGACTACGTCAAGACTTCGACCGGCTTTGCGCCAACTGGTGCCATCCTTGAGGATGTTAAGTTGATGCGCGCATCTGTCTCGCCAAAGATGGAGGTTAAGAGCGCAGGTGGCGTTAAGAATCTAGATCAGCTACTTGCTTTTATGGATGCCGGCGTTAAGCGAAGTGGTGCATCTGCCGCCGCTGCGATGTTAGATGAATTTAAAGAGCGCTTCGGCGCTTAAGACTGTAAGAACTTCTTAAGCGGTTCGCGTAGCTCATTGAGCAGCGCAGTTGATTCATCCGAAGTCTTTGTAATAACTTCGATGTAGCACTTCATCTTCGCCTCTGTACCGGATGGACGAACGATGATGCGAATACCACCAGCGAGCCAAATACGAAGGCCATCGGTAGGTGGAAGACCATCTTTCGGAGCAGCTAAATCATCGATTGATTCAACTTTTCGACCAGCAATCTCTGCTGGCGGGTTCTGACGCAAGCCAGCTAACAACTTAGTAATAGCAGTCATATCCGCTACTCGAATAGAGATCTGCTCGGTACCGTGGAAGCCGTGGCGCTCCCAGATTTCATCGAGCAAGTTGGCAAGGGTTAATCCATCGCGCTTGAGATCCATGGCAATCTGCGCCAAGAAGATGGCGGCTGAGATTCCATCCTTATCGTTTACCGTCTCGGAATCAACGGCGTAACCAATCGCCTCTTCATAGCCATAGGCAAGATCTTCGATTTTCGCTAGCCACTTAAAGCCAGTGAGAACCTCTTTGAAATCAACGCCATAGTGCGCAGCGATCTTGCGAAGCGCAGAGGATGAAACGATGGAATTGCCCATCGTTCCCTTAGGTTGGGTGCGAGCAATCCATTCGCCGAAGATAACTCCAAGTTCATCGCCGCGAAGCATGCGCCAACCTACCTTGGGGTCATTAATCGCAGCAGCGCATCGATCAGCATCGGGATCATTTGCAATGACAAGATCTGCACCGAAGTCGCGCGCCCTAGCAAGTGCTAAATCAATCGCACCAGGCTCTTCTGGATTAGGGAAGGCAACGGTAGGAAAGTCAGGGTCTGGTGTGCATTGTTCGTCGACCAGAATCAAAGTTGCAAAACCGGCATGGTTAAAGACGCGTTGCACGGTTTCAGTTCCAACGCCATGCATTGCGGTGTAGACAATCTTGATATCTCCCGGGCGCGGTGCAAGTTTGATAGTGCGCTGGATGTACTCGGTAATGACATCTTCGCCGAGAACGGTCCACTTCGTTCCTCGGGGGAGTGACTTCAACGATGTGACAGCATCAATATCGCTAGCGATAAAGCCATCAGTGGGATTAATAATTTGAGAGGAGGCGTATTCAATTCCATCTGCCTCTGGTCCGATATAGACCTTGTAACCATTATCTTGTGGCGGATTATGGCTGGCGGTAACCATGATTCCAACATCGCACTTTAAATGAGCGGTGGCAAATGCCAATACTGGTGTTGGAAGTGGGCGCGGCAAGATATAGACATCCATGCCAGCACCACTAAGAATCTCTGCAGATTCGAAGGTGTAATCCTCAGATCCATATCGCGCATCGCGACCGATAACTACTGACTTCATGCCACGCTTCTTCATGTAAGCAGCGATTCCAGCGGCTGCACGGCCTACGACTGCGCGGTTCATGCAGGAAGGTCCGGCGCCAATTGGTCCGCGAAGGCCAGCAGTTCCAAATTGAAGAAAACCGTTAAAGAGTGGCTTCAGCGCCGCTTCATCGCCTGCATCCAATAGCGCTTGTAATTGTGCTGCCGTCTTTGGATCGGGATCATCTGCAATCCAGGCTTTAACTTCTTCAACTAGTGCGGCGTCCATACATTGAAGATTAGTCCGATTAGACGAGTTTAGGAATTGTATTTTTGAGAAGTTCGCCCATACGGCTTGCCGCAGCTTTACCGGCGGCAATCACCTCTTCATGGTTGAGCTTCTCGCCAGTCATGCCAGCGGCAGCATTGGAAACTAAGGAGATACCAAGTACTTCTGCACCCATGGCGTGCGCTGCAATTGCCTCAGGTACAGTCGACATACCAACAAGGTCTGCACCCATCGTGCGCATCATCAAAATTTCTGCAGGTGTCTCATAGGTAGGTCCACGCCAGTGTACGTAAACACCCTCTTGTAGTGAAGAGTCTTCCTTCTTCACAATCTCGCGAATGCGCTTGCTGTACAGATCTGTCAGGTCAACAAATGTTGCACCAGAAAGTGGTGATTGCGCGGTCATTGAGATGTGATCGCGAATCAAAACTGGTTCGCCGACTTTGTAACCGGCATTAATGCCGCCGCAGGCATTTGTAAGGACGACAACTTTGCAACCAGCTTTGACTGCGGTTCGAACTCCGTGAACGACCGGCTCCATACCCTTGCCCTCATAGAGGTGAGTACGTCCCAGAAATACAAGTGCGCGAATTGTTCCGCCCTCATGTTTGATTTCATATGAACGAACTTTGCCCGAGTGACCTTCAACCGCAGGTGCCTCGAATCCTGTGAGCTCATGCGCATCACATTCGTATGCAGGTGTTCCAAGGGCATCACATGCAGTTACCCAACCGGATCCCATGACTAGTGCTACATCGTGGGATGGGACTCCGGTGCGAGATGCGATTTCATATGCAGCCTGTGCAGCTGCTGCCATTGGGTCTTTGTAGAGAAGATCAGTTGAGGTCATGCCTCAATAATGTCACAGAGAACGGTGCCACTTGAAACAGTCTCGCCTACAACTGCCTTTAGGTTCTTAATCACACCCGCCTTATGCGCATTGAGTGGCTGCTCCATCTTCATCGCTTCTAGAACGATGACGAGATCACCAGCTTCAACGTGCTGACCTTCTTCTACTGCAATCTTTACTACTGTTCCCTGCATCGGGCTTGGCAATCCATCACCGGTTGCACCTGATCCGGATGCCTGCTTTGCACGGTGGCGCTTTACTACTGGCTCTGGTGCATGGACAAGAATCTCAAAGCGCTTGCCATTGACCTCTGCCACTAATTTCTCGGCAGCTGCCTTGGTCTGGGTATCGAGCGCCTCAGTTGCATAGGCAGGAATCTCATTGACGAATTCATTCTCGATATAGCTGGTGTAGACCTTAAAGACTTCGGTGTAGTTCGGATCTTCCAAAATCGCTCGGTGGAAAGGAAGCGCCGTTGCTAGCCCCTGAACTTCAAACTCTGCCAATGCGCGACGAGAACGCTGAATCGCTTCTTCGCGAGTCGCGCCGGTAACAATCAGCTTTGCTAACAATGAATCGAAGTTTCCGCCGATGACATCGCCCTTGCGGAAACCTGCATCCACGCGAACACCAGGTCCAGTTGGAATCTGCCATTCGGTAATGCGACCTGGAGCTGGCAGGAATGAACGTCCTGGATCTTCGCCGTTGATGCGGAATTCAATCGAGTGGCCACGAACGACGGGATCGTCAAAGCCAAGCGCTTCGCCCATCGCAATACGGAACTGCTGGCGAACCAGGTCAATACCTGTTACTTCTTCAGAGACCGGGTGCTCAACCTGTAGACGTGTATTTACTTCGAGGAAGGAAATAGTTCCGTCGAGCCCCACAAGGAATTCGCATGTGCCAGCACCAACGTAGCCAGCTTCTTTCATGATTGCCTTGGAAGAACGGTAGAGCTCTGCATTCTGTTCATCAGTTAGAAATGGCGCAGGCGCTTCTTCTACCAATTTCTGGTGGCGACGTTGCAATGAGCAATCACGAGTAGATACAACAACTGCATTTCCAAACTTATCTGCAAGTACCTGAGTCTCAACGTGGCGAGGCTTATCGAGGTAGCGCTCCACAAAACATTCGCCGCGACCAAAGCCAGCGATAGCTTCACGAACTGCAGAGGCGTAGAGCTCTGGAATCTCTTCCAAGGTGCGAGCAACTTTTAGTCCGCGTCCACCACCACCGAATGCTGCTTTGATGGCAACTGGTAGGCCGTGCTCTTTTGCGAAGGCCACAACCTCATCTGCAGTTTCAACTGGATCTTTTGTTCCAGCTACAAGTGGCGCGCCGGCTGCAGCTGCAATACGTCGAGCCGAAACTTTATCTCCGAGCGCGCTAATGGCGGCAGGAGATGGACCGATCCAAATCAGACCAGCGTCAATAACGGCCTGTGCGAAATCTGCATTCTCAGAGAGGAAGCCGTAGCCGGGGTGTACTGCATCTGCGCCAGCGGTCTTTGCAAGAGCAATGATCTTTGGAATGTTGAGGTAAGTATCTTTTGCAACGGTACCTTCAAGTGAGTATGCAAAGTCTGCGGTCTTAGCATGAAGGGCATCGCGGTCTTCTTCAGAGTACATGGCAACTGATTCGAGGCCATGATCCTTACAGGCGCGAATAACGCGAAGAGCAATCTCACCTCGGTTTGCTATCAGTACGCGCTTCATTGCATCTCCTTTACCTGAGGCCAAGAATAACCAAGTTGCTTCATCGCTTTAAGTAGGAAGGGCATCGATAGCCCTACAACATTCGTGTAATCGCCCTCAATAACAGGAATAAATGGTGAACCAAAACCATCCAGGGTAAAACCGCCGGCAACATGGAGCGGTTCGCCGGATGCGACGTAATCGGAAATCTCTTCATCGGTCATATCGGTAAAGGTGACCTTGGTTGTCACGCGATCTGCAATCTCAATTCCCTGCGCGGTATCGATGATGCAGTGTCCGGTATGAAGTAAACCGGTGCGACCGCTTATCTTCTTCGCTCGTTCGATTGCAATCTCTGGCACGCCAGGCTTACCAAAAGAGACACCATCGACATCAAATGTTGAATCACAGCCGATGATGATGGCCGGATAATCAATCTGCTCGCGAACGGTGTGAGCCTTAGCAACGGCAAGCGCAATCACCATATCTTCCGGGGTCATTGCGTTGAAGAAATCTGTCTCTTCATCGACATGGCTCACAATTACGGTTGGTTTTAAACCAGCGCCTTCTAATAGACGCTTACGTGATGTTGATTGCGATGCAAGGACGATTCGTGGCATTACTCGAACTTTCGTGCGCCGAAAGTCACTTGATGGGGAAGTGGCTGACGTAGTTGTGGCAGACCAAAGACGCTGCGCTTAATGACAGGCTTCAATTCAACTGGTTTGCGATTAGCAAGAACTGCGTGAAGAGCAATCAGCTCTTCATCTGTTGGCTGGCCAGAGGCGACAGTGAACTTCATTTAGAGCGGAATATTTCCATGCTTACGCGCAGGCAAGATGTCGCGCTTTGTCTTCAATGTACGGAATGCCTTGGTGATGTACTGGCGGGAATCTTCTGGCTCAATCACGCTATCAATGGTTCCGCGCTCTGCTGCCAGGTATGGATTAGAGAACTTCTCGGTGTAATCATCGACGAGTTCTTTACGGGTTGCTTCGACATCCTTCGCCTCGGCAATCTCCTTACGATGCAAGATATTTACTGCGCCTTGCGCACCCATAACGGCAATCTCTGCACTTGGCCAAGCGAAGTTGATATCGCTACCAAGATACTTCGATCCCATCACGATAAATGCTCCGCCATACGCCTTACGAGTAATGAGGGTTACAAGTGGCACCGATGCCTCTGCGTATGCATAAAGCAACTTCGCACCGCGACGAATGATTCCGTTCCACTCTTGCTCAGTACCAGGCATAAATCCTGGAACATCCACAAGGGTAAGGATTGGAATATTGAATGCGTCGCAGAAACGGAGGAAGCGCGCTGCCTTTTCAGATGAATTGATATCAAGAGTGCCAGCAAGCTGTGATGGCTGGTTTGCAATGATTCCTACTGACTGACCTTCGATGCGGGCGAATCCGACCACGATGTTCTGTGCGTAAAGTGAATGCACCTCAAGGAATTCACCTTCATCGACAATCGCTTGAATCAAAACCTTCATATCGTATGGCTGATTCGGGCTATCTGGAATCAAAGTGTTGAGTGCAGTATCAGAAGCCTTCTTCTCAAGCGTTTCAGTCGGTGGAAGCACTGGAGATCCATCCATATTATTTGATGGAAGGTAAGACAAGAGCGCCTTCACGTAATCAATTGCATCGGCCTCTGAATCTGCCATGTAGTGCGCATTTCCAGATTTAGTGTTGTGAGTAAATGCTCCACCGAGCTCTTCCATTCCAACATCTTCACCAGTAACGGTCTTGATTACATCAGGACCGGTGATGAACATATTGGAGGTCTCCTTCACCATTACAGTGAAGTCGGTAAGAGCTGGAGAGTATGCAGATCCACCGGCACAAGGTCCGAGGATGAGTGAAATCTGCGGAATAACACCCGATGAACGAGTATTGAGGCGGAAGATCTTGCCGTAGCCGTTAAGAGAGGCAACGCCTTCTTGGATACGTGCTCCACCAGAGTCATTGATGCCAATGAGAGGGATACCTGACTTCAACGCGAAATCTGCAATCTTTACAATCTTCTCGGCGTGAACTTCACCAAGTGAGCCACCAAAAACAGTGAAGTCTTGAGAGTAAAGCGCAATAGGACGACCATCAACTGTTGCTGTTCCGATCACAACACCGTCGCCGTACGGGCGGTTATCTTCCATGCCAAATCCATGTGCACGGTGACGGGCGAACTCATCAATCTCTGTAAATGAATCCTGATCGACGAGCATCTCAATACGCTCGCGGGCAGTTTTCTTGCCTTTCGCGTGCTGCTTCTCTACCGCACGGGCAGATCCAGCATGGACGGCTTCATCGATTCGAGCGCGGAGGTCTTCAATCTTTCCCGCGGTTGTGTGCAGATCGTGGCTCATGAGCCTAAGGTACTAGCCGTGGGTACAGATGCGCCAAGAGCGCCACTAGATAAGAAGCGCATATCGCAGGAAATCTCGCGGTACTGGCGGGTAAGCGTGGTTGAAGTCACCGGTTCAACACAAGATGATTTATTCGAACTTGCAAGTAATGGAACAGCGTTAGCAAAAACTATTCTTGCCAGTGAATTTCAATCACAAGGTCGCGGAAGACTTGATCGCACCTTTGTTGCTGCTGCACATTCGGCACTGACTTTTTCAATCTACATCGAACCGAAGGTTGATAAATCAGAGTGGTCTTTCCTCACTCTGCTTGCGGGTTTGAGTGTTCATGAAGCGCTTCACACATTAGATCCGCAGACAATTGTTGGAATTAAATGGCCCAACGATTTATTAATAGGAGATAAGAAATTTGCGGGAATGATTGCGCAGGCAACAAGTAAGGGCGTCGTTCTCGGAATTGGAATCAATGTTGGTATGAGCAAAGAGGAATTACCGGTAGAGAATGCGACTTCTCTTTCTCTTGAAGGTTTCTCAGAACTCGACCGCAACACAATACTTGCCGCGATTATCAATCACTTTGAAATCAACCTTGAGATGTGGGAGAACGATAAGAGCTTCCTCGCTGAATACCGGGCGGCATCTTCAACTATCGGCAACGAAGTTGAGGTAACGCTGCCAGGTGGAGAAGTTGTTAAATCAACTGCGCAGAACATCTCAGATACTGGAGCGTTACTGCTCGCCAATGGACGCGAAGTAACAGTCGGGGATGTAGTTCATCTACGATAGCCCCGTGAGCAATCGCTTTCCTCGGGTAGGAGTCATCGGAGCTGGTCAGCTCGCACGCATGATGGTGGCGCCAGCAACTGCTCTAGGAGTCGATCTCTTTCTCTTCGCACACGATGCTCAAGATTCAGGTGCACAAATAACTCACCACGTAGTCGGTGACTACACAAATCTTGCTCAGGTACTCGATTTCGCAAAGCAGTGCGACGTGGTCACCTTTGAACATGAACTCGTTCCGCTATCTGTCATCAAAGGTCTAGAGGCAGAAGGCATCAAGGTTTATCCACCTTCATCTGCATTTCTGTATTCGCAAGATAAGGCAGCGATGCGCGAGCAGCTGAAAGATTTTCCGGCGCCAAGCTCACAAGTAATTACAGAAGTAACTGCAGTAAATGAATTTCCAGTTATTGCAAAGGCAATTAGCGGCGGCTATGACGGTAGGGGAGTCTGGAAAGTAGATTCACCCGCCGAGCTTCAAGAAATACTCAAGCACACAACACCATTGTTGATTGAAGAGTTAGTTGCTTTCGATACTGAAATCGCAGTGATGGTAGCGCGTTCGCCACATGGTCAAGCAACTTCATGGGCACCGGTGGAGACAGTTCAAGATGATGGCATCTGTGTCATGACAATTACTCCAGCTCAGAAAATTTCGCCGGCAGTTGCAGAGAAGGCACAACAGATTGCCTTAGAGATAGCACAAGCCGTTGGAGTTGTTGGAGTGATGGCGGTTGAGATGTTTGTGAAAGGTGAAGAACTTTTCATCAACGAACTTGCAATGCGGCCACACAATTCTGGCCACTGGTCGATTGAAGGCGCTGTGACATCTCAATTCGAACAACATTTACGAGCGATTCTCGATCTTCCACTAGGAAGCCCAGCGATGGTTTATCCGTATGCTGTGATGGGAAATGTATTAGGTGGCGATAAGACAGATATGTATCGCCCATACCTTCACTTAATGGCACGCACGCCGAGCCTGCACTTCCACCAATATAAGAAAGATGTGCGTCCAGGTCGCAAGATCGGCCACGTTACCGCCTGTGGCGATGACCTTCTACACTTAACCCAAGAAGTGCAGCATGCACGCGACTATATGAGCGGAGTAATCGATGAGTGATGTAGCAATCATCATGGGATCAGATTCTGATTGGCCGGTAATGGAAGCTGCCGCGCAGGCGCTCGATGCATTTGGAATCACCTACACCGCCGATGTTGTTTCAGCACATCGCATGCCAGAAGAGATGTTTGATTTCGCAAAGTCCGCAGCGGCAAAGGGTTACAAAGTAATCATTGCTGGCGCTGGCGGCGCAGCGCATCTTCCAGGCATGGTTGCTTCACTGACAACGCTTCCAGTTATCGGAGTTCCAGTCTCATTAAAAAATCTTGAAGGCATGGATTCACTTCTCTCCATCGTGCAGATGCCTGGCGGAATTCCAGTAGCGACAGTCGGAATTGATAATGCGAAGAATGCCGGCATTCTCGCCGCACGCATTATCGGTTCAGCAGATGCAGCAGTTGCAAAGAAGATTGAAGCGCAGCTCGCTGAGCTATCTACTGAGGCAAAAGCAAAGGGCGCCCAATTGAGCGCCCGTCGCAACCAGAAGACTGGTTTTTAATTTAATCCGTTCGGCCAAGAGCGTGAACGCGCCAACCAGCATTACGCCAGAGGTTGCGATCGAGCATATTGCGACCATCGATGAGGAACTTACCCTTTACTAGCTGACCAATTACTGATGGATCGAGCTCGCGGTATTCCTTCCACTCAGTTAAGTGCAAGATTGCATCTGCGCCCTTTACGGCATCGACAACCTTCTCCGCATAGTCGAGGTTAGGGAAGCGCTTACGTGCAGGTTCAATTCCCTTTGGATCATGAACAACCACCTGTGCACCCGCTGCAGATAACTGTGCTGCGATATCAAGTGCTGGGGAGTCACGCACATCGTCACTATCTGGC
>ERZ650311.786-NODE-786-length-18102-cov-14.187233_pt1 | contig 18102 bp, 20 predicted proteins | sample MGYA00376247_ERZ650311 | MGnify/ENA primary metagenome ERZ650311 (study PRJEB26733, sample SAMN07839324) | wastewater metagenome | biome: small river; feature: stream; material: water | place: USA: North Carolina | collected 2016-07-28 ... | reverse complement strand
TTCCGATCTCTCCTACAGCGTAAACACCTTTTACGTGCACCTCGCACTATATATTCAGCGATTGGCATGGCTGCTCGAGGAGGAGTTCCGTCTTGTCCTTGAATGCTTCAAGGACAAGACGGTGACCTTGGACCGGGCGTTCGAGTGCTTCGATTCCGGCTGGAAGAATTCACCGTTCGCGGGCAGCATACGATTCAGGGTCGCAGCGGGGAAGTCTCAACCGGTTACCCACGGGGATGGCTGTGTTGTTTCCTACCGCGAACACTACCGCCGTTTGCTGTTTCTGCCGGCCAATCTTAGTGTGCTCGGAGCGGCTCGGGAAGTTATGCGCGCCTGCGGCCATGACGCCCAAAGATGGTCATTCGCTAGGATTGCGGAAGCATGCCGGTCTGATCCACATCTTGCTGCCGCATTCGACGAAGCACTATGGCATATGGCAAGAGCTACCGTCTCTGAGCAACCCGTTCAGGACAGAGACGACATTGAGCGCCAAATAGACGCTGTATCGCCTGGAGTAGAAGTCCTGCGCGAAGCCCTCCTAAAGATCGGACGATCCTCCCTCCGGAGATATGGGAGGGATATCGTTCATGCGCGCCTTCCGGGCCGGGGCAGAGCTGGCGAGGGACGACCGCCGCCTTGGCGACACGCCGGAGGCAATCATGTGGGTGCTCCTCCGCGATGCTTTCCGGGTGTCCCGGTTTTTCGCGGGCACCCCACGGGCGGGCTATCCGGTAAAATCCGCCATGCCCGAAGCACCGGACGAAATCACGATCTGGCAGAAGATCAACGCATACATCAAGGGTGAGGTCCAGGAACTGCCCGAATACGAGCCAAGCCCAATCCGCCCGAGCGCTGAGGAATGCACCCGCGCCGATCACGTGCTTAGGCTATTCCACGGCGTCACGAGCGCATGGGGCACAAACAGCACACGCCGCAAATCGGTGGCGGCTCTGGCGATGGGCCTGCGCAAGGATGCCGTTATCCGACGCTACGGTCTGACGCGGCGGCAGATCGACGTGGCGCGGGAACGGGCGATGCGGGAAATGGTCAAAAAAATTCCGGGCTGAGTGCATTTTCCTCTTGCACAAGCGGGCCGCTGGCCCTATATTGAGGTCATAGGGCAATGAAGCCCACGCGAGGAGAAAAAAATGGACCTGAACATTCGCACCGAAGCCGACCGCGCCGCCATCGAGAGCAAGGGCTACACGGTTGTTACGGTTGTCCCGCGCGGTGATGACAAGGGGAAAGTTGTTAGCCGCCACCGCACCCTCGCCGCCGCCGAGAAGCGCGCCAATGGCCGTGATCTTACGATTGTCTTCATGGATCAGGCCCACTACTTTTGACGCATCGCCAGTCGCCCCGCGCGGGCGGCTGCACCATGCGCCAAGGGCAATGAAGCCCGCCACACAGGAGAGAGAGATGACCCGCCCATTCGACTTTGCCAGCGACCCGAAACTCCCGCCCGCGCTCGCTGCGAGGATGCAGGCGGTTGCCAACGCCCGCGCCGCCGCAGGTCTCATCAGCGAGGATGGCCAGACGCACCGCACCGCCGCGCAGATGGCGCTTTACGATGCCGGTTATAGCCTGCTTTCCCACGCCTACCTTGATGCGGGGAACGCATGACCCCCGCCGAGTTCAAGCGCGCCCGTGAAACGCTGTGCCTCAGCCAGAACGATCTGGCCGAGGTGTGGGACATGGGAGACAACGGAGGCCGCACCATCCGCCGGTGGGAATGCGGGGAACGGCCGCTTAATCCCATCGCCGCGTATTGCATTGCGCTGATGGTCGGGGAAAAAGCGAATTAGCTGTTGCATATGTGATAAATTTCGGGTATCTGATGGTATAATAGGGCGCGGATTGTATGCGCCCTGCCGCTTTCTGGCGGTGCATTCTAAGCGACTGCCCCGTGTTTGACTCGGTGAGGCGTTTGACGCCCGGCAGATCGTGATGACGCCCAAGAGGCGCGGATGCACCCCCTGAGCGCGGCGGCGTGGAATGCAGACACGCATGGGTAGTGGAACACCTTGGAGACGGATCGCGGCAATGATAATTCCACCGCTTGGCGATCCGAGGCTTCCAGCCGGAGTAGCGACCGGCCCGCGTTCAACAGTGTCGGGGTAGAGTAGCAGTCAACTCACTGGCCTTATACGCTGGAGACGCGGGTGCAAATCCCGCCCCAGCTACCAACAAGACCTGCCAGCCGAGCGAAAGCAGGCCACCCCGGCGGGTTACTTATGACGCGCTAACTGCGCGCGCATCGACGTGCAGGCGGCTGCCGTAAAGTGCCGTCGTAGCGCAATGCGCCAAGGCGGGGACGAAACGCCCGCCACCTAATCACCAATCACGAGAGGCACCATGCGCTATCGCGTCGGCCCGGCCCGCGCCGTGCGGGCCTTCGTGGAGCCGTGCACGGCGCGACTGGGGCGCGACAGGCCAACGCGCAGCTATTTCACAGCATGAGGCGACAATATGAGCGACGACCGGGACGCCACAACCGGGCGCTTCCTGCCGGGAAACCGCTTCTGGGAGGCGCGAAGCTCGCACGGGATCGCGCCGAAGTTCGAGACGGCCGATGATCTGTGGAGCGCCTGCGTCGAATATTTCGAGTGGAACGCCGAAAACCCGCTCTACGAAATGAAGCCTTTCGCCTATCAGGGCGTCGTCAAGCAAGAGGCTGTCGCCAAAATGCGGGCGATGACGATTGGCGGGCTGTGCCTGTTCCTCGACGTGACGGAAGAGGCGTGGCGAGGGTGGCGAACCAGAGGGCATGAGAAGTTCCGGGCCGACTTGGTTGGGGTCATCACGCGAGCCGAGGCGATCATCCGAAAGCAGAAATTCGAGGGCGCGTCGGCCGACCTTCTCAACGCCAACATCATCGCCCGCGATCTCGGCCTTGCCGACAGGTCGGAACTGACGGGGCGTGACGGTGGCCCGATCGAGGTCGACGACGTGAAGCTGAGCGACAAGGAACTGGCCCGCCGCGTGGCGTTTCTGCTAGCGAAGGGCATTCAGGAGGACGCGGAATGAGCCTGCCGGTGCCGAACAGAAACATTCAGGAGACGGCAACCATCGCTGCCGCATCGTCCCTGTCCGGTGCGGTGGCGCTGACGGGTCGCGTTATCACCGGCATTCTTCTGCCGCCGGCATGGACCGCCGCGAGCCTCACGCTGTCGGTGTCGCTCGACGGCGTGACCTATGCCGACCTGCACGACGCGGCTGGCGAGGTCGCATTCACCGTCGGCGCGTCGTCTTTCGTGGGCGTGATGGTGACCGGACTGCTCGGCTTCAACTATGTCAAGGTCCGCTCTGGCGCTTCCGCCGCACCGGTCAACCAGGCGGCGCAGCGCGATATCGTGCTGGTGCTGGGCGACTTCACGCGCTGAGATGCGGCTTGACGAGGTTCTGGACCGGCTTGACGGGCTGGCCCCGGCGGCTAGGAAGGCGCTGCACGACGAAGCCGTGAAGGCAACCGCCCGGGCAAGGTTCATCCCGTCGCCAGGACCGCAGACGGACGCCTGGTTTTCCAAAGCCGATGTGCTGCTCTTCGGCGGCGAGGCCGGCGGCGGCAAGTCCGGCCTGCTCTGCGGTCTGGCATTGGAGGAGCATCATCAGTCGCTGCTGATGCGGCGCAATGGTGTCGATCTCGAGGGCGGCGGCGGGCTCATCGAGGACTTGCTGCGCATTTACGGCTCGCGCGACGGCTTTTCCGGCAAGGCGCCGCCGACGCTGCGGACCCCCGAAGGCCGGATCATCACGTTCGGCGCTGCCAAGGACCACGGCGACGAAATGAAATACCAGGGTCGGGCGCGCGATCTGCTCGGGCTGGACGAGGCGACGCAGTTCGGCGAAACGCAAGTTCGGTTTCTCATGGGCTGGGTGCGCACGGTAAAGGAGGGCCAGCGCACGCGGACGGTGATGGCGACAAACCCGCCGGTCACGTCTGAAGGCGAGTGGATCGTCGGAATGTTCCGTCCGTGGCTCGATCTGACGCATCCGAATCCGGCCAAGCCGGGAGAGCTGCGGTGGTTCATCACGGTGGCGGATGGCTACGCGTCGAAAGACCTGGAGGTGGATGGCCCGGAACCGGTGCAGCGCGACGGCGATGTGTTCATCCCGACGTCGCGGACGTTCATTCCGTCGCGGCTGACCGACAACCCGTTTATCGAGACGGACGACTACCAGAAGCAGCTCGACGCGCTTCCCGAGCCCTACCGCTCCGCGATCCGCGACGGCAATTTCATGGTCGGGCGGCAGGACGACGCTTTTCAGGTGTTTCCGACGGCATGGCTGCGCGAGGCACAGGCGCGGTGGACGCCAGAGCCACCCGAACACGCGCCAATGTCAGCCATCGCGGCGGACGTGGCACAGGGCGGGGCGGACAACACGACGATCTCGGCGCGCTATGATGCGTGGTTTGCGCCGTTGCAGGTGGTGGCCGGCGTGGACACGCCCACTGGCAACGAGGTTGCCGGGCTGATTATCGCTGCCCGGCGCAACGGCGCCACGGTCGTTGTCGACATGGGTGGCGGCTACGGCGGCGCGACCTACATGCGCCTCAAGGACAACGGCATCACGCCGCTGATCGGGCACAAGGGCGCCGAGAGGTCGGTGCGGCGAACGGCGGACCAGCAATTTGGCTTTTACAACAAGCGGGCTGAGGATGCGTGGCGGCTGCGTGAAGCGCTGGACCCGGCGCAGGACGGGGGCGCGCGGATTGCCCTGCCGGATGATCCGGTGCTGATCTCCGACCTGACGGCGCTGCGGTTTGAAGTCACGTCCTCCGGGATCAAGGTGACGCCAAAGGTTGATCTGATCGCCAAACTCGGTCGCTCGCCTGACAGGGGCGATGCGGTGGTCATGGCCAACGCCTACGGGCCTCGGCTGATGACGCACGGCAACGAGTGGCGCGGCTACGCGGCGGCGAAGCGCAGTGGATCGTCGGTGGCGGTGAACATGGGCCGGGCCTCGGCGCGGCGGAAACGATAGGAAGGGCGAGACATGAGCGGGCTGTTTTCCAAGCCGAAGATGCCGAAGATCGAACCGCCGACGCCGCTGCCGGATGAAAAGGCCCTGACGGCGGCGCGCAAGCGTGTCGTGGCGCAGGAGACGCGATCGTCTGGCTCGGCTTCGACGGTGCTGACCGGCGCCGGGCGCGAGACGCTGGGCGCGTAATGCTGCACACCGACGCCAAGTCGCTGAAGGAGCGCGGGGACCGGCTGTTCTCGGCAAAGGCGTCTTTTGACCGGCGCAACCAGGACATTGCCGAGAATTTCTATCCAGAACGGGCCGACTTCACCGTGGCGCGCGACGTGGGCGATGATTTCGCCGGCCACCTGATGACCGGATATCCGGTGATGGTGCGGCGCGATCTGGGCAACTCGATCGGTTCGATGCTGCGGCCGAAGGGGCGCAACTGGTTTTCCGTCCGCGCCGATCGCGAAGAGCGCGAGGACCATGAGGCCAAGCTGTGGCTCGAATGGAGCGCCAGCGTCATGCGCCGCGCGATGTATGATCACAAGGCGATGCTGACGCGGGCGACGAAGGAGACGGATCACGACTTCTCGGCCTTCGGCGGCGGCGTCATTTCGGTCGAGGTCAACCGGCGCGACACGGCGCTCCTCTATCGCAACTGGCATCTGCGCGATGTGGCGTGGGAGGAGGACGCCTACGGTCAAATCTGCGGCGTGCATCGCAACTGGAAGCCGACGGTCTCGCAACTCTGCCGGTTTTTCCCCGGCAAGGTCAACGCGAAGGTGACGGAACGGCTCGACAGGGAGCCGCATGAGCGGGTCGCGGTGCGCCATGTCGTCGTTCGCGCCGACGAATACGGCACCAAGACGTGGCGCCAGCCGTGGGTGTCGCTCTATATCGACTGCGACAACGAGCATATCATGGAGGACGTCGGGTCGTGGACGCGGCGCTACGTGATTCCGCGCTGGGCGACGGTCTCCGGCTCGCAATACCCCTATTCGCCGGCAACCGTGGTGGCGATCCCGGATGCCCGGCTCATTCAGGCGATGACGCTGACGCTGCTGGACGCGGGCGAGCGGGCTGCAAACCCGCCGATGATCGGCGTGTCCGAGGCGATCCGCGGCGATCTCAACATCTACGCCGGCGGCTTCACGGCGATCGACGCGGAATATGACGAGCGGCTCGGTGAAGTGCTTCGGCCGATGGTGCAGGACAAGTCCGGCCTTCCCTACGGCTTTGAGATGTCGGATCGGATCGCGGCGCAAATCCGCGAGGCCTTCTACATCAACCAATTGGCGTTGCCGCCCGTGGGTGGTCCGGAAATGACGGCCTATGAGGTTGGGCAACGGGTGCAGGAATACATCCGCCAGGCGCTGCCGCTATTCGAGCCGATCGAAGAGGACTACAACGCGGCGCTCTGCGACATGACATTCGAGACGCTGCTGCGCGAAGGCGCCTTCGGCGGCGCGGATCGAATCCCGGAAAGCCTGCAGGGCTCGGACGTGCGCTTTGCCTTCGAAAGCCCGCTGGCGAAGGCGGCGGAACGCGAGAAGGGCCAGCAATTCCTCGAGATGAAGGCGATGATCGCGCAAGCCGTCGAAGTCGATCCGGCCGCGCAATATACGGTGGACTTCGGTGTGGCGCTTCGGGATGCGCTGTCAGGCTCCGGCACGCCGCAGGCATGGATGCGCAGCGAGGATGCGGTGGCAGCGGCGATGGACCGTGACGCTCAGGCACAGGACGCCGCGCAGGCGCTGGCCGGGATGCAACAGGGCGCCGACGTGGCGCAGAAGCTCGGCGTTGCCGCCAAGGCGTTCGCAGCATGAAGCCGCGCGATCCGGCGTGGAAGCCGGTGGACTACAGCGAGGCAGTCGTGCTGGCGTTCAAGTCGCTGGCGACGGGAACCGCCAACGATATTCAACAGAAGCTGGCGCTGGACTGGCTGATCACGACGGCCGCCGGAACTTATGAGCTTTCCTTCCGGTCGGACAGCGACGGGGGCGAGAGAGAGACGGCATTCGGAGAGGGTCGGCGCTTCGTCGGACTTCAGGTCGTCAAGATGGTCAACCTGCCGCCGCGACTGGTGGCTGAAATGAGGAAGCAGAATGCCCGATGACGTGATCGACGCGCCGCTTGATGGCGGAAACCCGTCTGATGCACCGAAGAATGAGCCTGCCGCACCTGCCGATGGTGCCGCACCGGCGGGTGCTGGCAAGTCGCTGGCGGATGGTGGCGGTGGCGACAAGCCAGCCGCTGCGCCGGCCGACTGGCCCGCCGACTGGCGCACCCGCATGGCCGGCGACGACAAGGACGCGATGAAGTCGCTCGACCGCTACAAGTCGCCTCTGGACGTGGCAAAGGCTTTGCGCGAGGCACAGAAGAAAATATCGGCCGGCCCGGCGCAACCAGCGCTGGCGAAGGACGCAAGCCCGGAGGACGTGGCGGCTTACCGCAAGCAGATCGGCGTGCCGGAAAAGGCCGATGGCTACCTTGAAAGCCTGCCGAACGGGCTGGTGATTGGCGAGGCTGACAAGGAAATTGCCGGATCGTTCCTCGAAACGGCCCATGCCGCGAACATGCCGCCGGCCTTCGTTGGCGCGGCGCTCGACTGGTATTACAAGACCGAAGAGGCGAAGGTCGCCGCCGCGGCGCAGTCGGACAAGGAATTTCGCGTCGCGGCAGAGGATGAGTTGCGCGGCGAGTTCGGCGGCGACTACCGCATGACGCTCAATTCCGTGAAGAACTTCCTCGACGCAGCGCCGGTTGTCGGAAAGGACGAGTCCGGCGCTGATGTGACGCTCGGAGACATGCTGCGCGGTGCGCGCACACCGGACGGCCGGTTACTCGGCGACAACCCGGCGTTCCTGCGCTGGATGGCGGACATGGCCAGCCGGGAAAACCCGGCCGGCTTCGTGGCCCCAGCGGGCGGCGGCTCGCAGGCGGACAGCGTGGCCGAAGAGGTCGCCAAGATCGAGAAATACATGCGCGAAGATCGCGCCGCCTACAACAAGGACGCAAAGGCGCAAGAACGTCTTCGGACGCTCTACGACGCCCAGGAGAAACTGGCGTCGCGCTGACGGACACCCCGGCAACGGCCCCGTCGAAACCAAAGACAGACAGCACGAAAGACAACGCCCCGCGCGGGCGGCGGATACCCTCGCAAGAGCCCGCCGGCCATTCGGACACCCTGCGTCGGATGTGCCTCTCCTTCAATCAATGAGGTAATCCAATGGCAGAATCTGCTTTCCAGAAGCAGTATCGGCAGGAGATGATTGCGGGCTTTGAACAGCTCCAGTCGATCGTGCGCGATACCGTCACGACCGAAGCCGTCATCAAGGGCAACCAGGCGGAAATGCTGGTTGTCGATTCGGGCGGCGCAACCGCTGTCACGCGCGGAGTGAACGGGCTCATCCCGTCGCGCGCCGACAACAATACGCAGACGACCGTCACGCTCGTCGAATGGCACGATCTTGTGCGCAAGACGGGCTACAACATCTTCGCCTCGCAGGGCGACCAGCGGGCGGTGATGCAGAAGACGACGATGGGCGTGATCAACCGCAAGATCGACGCGGACATCATCGCCGAACTCAACACCGGCACGGTCAACACCGGTGGCGCGGCGGTTGCATCCATGTCTCTGGTTCTCAAGGCCAAGACCATGTTGCAGAACGCGGATATCCCGTGGGACAACCAGATCACGGCGCTCATCACGCCGGCGTTCGAGGGGTATCTTATGCAGATCGCGGCCTACGCGTCAGCGGACTACGTTGACGCCAAGCCGCTGACCGGCGGCGCGGGGTGGGCCGACAAGGTGCGGCCGCGGCGCTGGATCGACGTGAACTGGATCGTCCATCCGAACCTGCCGGGTGTCGGCACCAACGCGGAAAAGTGCTTCATGTATCACAAGTCGGCCGTCGCTCACGCGGCGAATACCGGCGGCATGATGACCTCGGTCGGCTACGATGACGAACAGGACTACTCGTTCGCGCGTTGCTCGGTCTTCATGGGCACGCAAATCCTGCAGAACTCGGGCGTCGTGGTGATGAACCATGATGGCTCGGCGCTGTCGTCGTAAGGAGGCGAGACAATGGCTTACAGCACTTCCAACCCTCCGGCCTGCGTCAACACCGGCCTGCTCAACGGCCTCGGCAAGGTGTGGGTGTATCGCTCGACGGACGCCTCCACGGTGGTGGACGCGGCCGGCTACTTCACCAACGGCTACGACCTCGGGATGCGCGCCGGAGACGTGATCTACGTCTGCGATACCGACGCCTCGCCGCTGGCGATCCAGATCCACATCGTCAACGCCGCAACGGCCGCGAGTGTGGACCTGTCGGACGGCATCGCGATCACCGCGACCGATACCGACTGACAACCGGGCGGGGCTGTCATGGCCCCGCCCTTCCCTTCGCCCATTGGAGAGACACATGAAACCGACGCGGCTGCAGCTCGCCGAACACGCCAGTATCGTCTACTACCACGTCCCGGAGTTTGGCGTGGCGCTCGACGATCTTCTGGCGCCGTCCTACTGGACGCATGTCGCCAAGGACTTGCGTCCCGGCAACCGGATCGAGGTTCTGTCGCCGATCGGCGACTGGTGGGCGATGCTGATCGTGCGCAACGTCACGCGGATCGAGGCGGCGGTGTCCGTGCTGGATCATGTCCAGCTTGAGGAAGCGCCGGCGGCGGCGACCCCGGATCAGCCCTACCGCATCCAGTGGCGCGGCCCGGGCGCAAAATGGGGCATCGTGCGCAATGCGGATGGTGGCGTCGTCAAGGACGGCATGGCCAGCCGCGAGATGGCGGAACAGTGGCTGAAGAACCACGAGAAGGCTATGGCGGCCTGACATGGCGATCACCAACAGCGACCGGCTGGATGTCTACAACGGGGCGCTGCGGCGCCTCGGTTCGCGCCGGCTGGCCTCGCTTACGGAAAACCGCGAGCCGCGGCGGGTGCTGGATGGCATCTGGAACAATGGCGCGCTGGTCAACTACGCGCTTGAGCGCGGCGAGTGGAACTTTGCCATTCGATCGGTGCAGGGTGCCTACAACGCGAGCATTACGCCCGGCTTCGGGTTTCGCCGGGCATTTGACAAGCCGGACGACTTCCGGCGCCTGGCCGGACTGTCGGCGGACGAATATTTCCGCCGCCCGCTCACGGCCGAGGAATACACCGACGAAGGCGGATACTGGCTGTCTGACAACGACACAATCTTCATCCGCTATGTGTCGTCGCATGGCAGCTACGGCCATGACTCGTCGCGGTGGACGGAGAGCTTCCGCTACTATCTCGAGACATGCATGGCACTTGAGGCGTGCGAGCGCATCACCAACTCGGACACCAAGCTGCAACTGATCGAGCGGGATCAGCGCAAATACCTGACGCAGGCGAAGTCGGCGGATGCCATGCAGGAAGGTGTCAAGTTTCGTCCGGTCGGTGCGTGGGCGTCGTCTCGCGGCGGCAACTATGATCGCGGGTCGCGGATCAGATGAAGACGCGCGACATTCTCGCCACGTTCAACCGCGGCCTCATCGGCCGGATGGCGGTGGCGCGTGTCGATGTGGAGCGGGTGCGTCTCTCGGCCGAGGAACAGACGAACTGGTTGCCGCGGGTACTTGGTCCCATGTCGCTGCGGCCTGGCATGAAGAAGCACGGACCCGGCGCCACGGTTGGCGGTGACGGCTCCTACATCCCCTTCGTGTTCTCGCGCGACGATACCGCCATTCTGGAACTGTCGTCCTTCGGGATGCGGATATGGGACGATGGGGAGACACGGGTCAGTCGCCCGACAGTTGCCGCAACGATCACGAACGGGACGTTCGACAGCGATTTGTCTGGGTGGACATCGGCGGATGAGGCTGGCGCGTCGTCGATATGGTCGGCCGGCGGCTACATGCGGCTCCTTGGCACCGGGTTCGCTGCCGCTCGGCGCCGTCAGGCTATCAGCATCGCCGCAACCGGCACGGTTCACGGGCTGCGGATCACGGTGCAGCGCGGGCCAGTTGTCATGCGGATCGGATCGTCGGCCGGCGCGGATGACGTGTTCCGGCAGATCGTGCTGCGCACGGGCGTTCACAGCATCGCCGTCAACCCATCCGGCAACGCGACGATCCATGTCGAGTTTTCGTCGATCCTGAAATACCCGGTGCTGGTGGACAGCATCGCCATTGAAAGCGGCGTCGTGACGCTGCCGACGCCATGGCCGACGGCGGCGGACAACAAGACGCTGCGCTGGCGCCAGAGCGGAGATGTGATCTTCGTCGCGTCCAATGTTCAGCAACGGCGGATCGAGCGGCGCGACAACAATTCATGGTCGCTCGTGCTCTACGAGGCGAACGACGGGCCGTTCCTGGTGGAGAACGTCGATAGCGTGTCGATCACGCCGTCGGCCATTTCCGGGGCTATCACGCTCACGGCGACGCAGCCGCTGTTCCGGTCATCGCATGTCGGGGCCCTCTGGCGGATCACGTCGCAGGGCCAGCGCGTCGAAGGAACGCTGGTCGCCGATCTGTCCTATACCAATGCCATTCGCGTGACAGGAGTTGGGGCTGACAGGCGCTTTACCATCACCATTGCCGGCACATGGGCGGGGACGCTCAGGCTTCAGCGCTCCATCGGCGATGTCGGCGCATGGGTGACGGTGAACACCTATACCGCCAACGGCACGGCGAACTACGCGGATGGGCTTGACAACACGGTAGCCTATTACCGGATGGGGTTCGATGCTGGCGACTACACATCGGGGGCGGCAGACGTAACCCTCGAATTTTCGGCTGGATCGATCATCGGCGTGGTGCGGATCACGGGCTACACGTCGGCAACATCGGCCAGCGCGATCGTGCTGAAGGACTTGGGCGACAACTCCGCCACGACGATCTGGGCGGAAGGCGCGTGGTCGGACTGGCGGGGCTGGCCGAGTGCGGTGGAAATATCGCAAGGCCGGCTATGGTGGTTCGGCAATGGCCGCGCCTTCGGGTCGATCTCGGACGCCTATGCGTCGTTCGATCCAGACTATGAGGGAGACGCCGCGCCGATCAACCGCACGGTCTCCGACGCGGCCGGGTTCGACGTGAATTGGGCGATGGCGATCGAGCGGATGTTCGTCGGCACAAGCGCAATGGTGCAGGTGGTGCGGTCGTCGTCGCTTGACGAGCCGATCACGCCGTCGAACTACAACGTCAAGACGGCTACCGGGAAGGGAGCCGCTGCGCTGATGCCGGCCATTTCCGGCAAGGTCGGTTATTTCGTGGGCGGCGACACGATCAGCCTCTATGAGTTGCGCCCGGATCAGACCGGGATCGACTACGCGGCGACGAAGATGAACATCCTCGTGCCGGAAGTCTCCGGCGCGGGCATCGTCAAGATCGCAGCCCAGGAAGAGCCTGACTTTCGCCTCTACTGCGTACTGACGGACGGGACGGTGGCGCTGCTGGTGAGAGACGACGCGGAAAATGTCGTGTGCTGGGTGCCGCTTGAGACGGACGGAGTGATCGAGGATGTATGTGTGCTGCCGGCGGTGATCGAGGATCGTGTGTTCTTCCGGGTGCGCCGCACCATCGGCGGGGTTAATGTGCGGTATCATGAGGAGCTGGCGCGGATCGACGAATGCGCCGGTGGCGCGCTCAGTCTTCTCGCGGACAGCTCCATCACCGGGACGGGCGTCGTGTCGGGGCTGGCGCATCTGGAAGGCAAGGACGTGGTGGTGTGGGCGGATGGCGCGGATCAGGGCACGCACGCGGTTGTGGCTGGCGCCCTGCCGACGCTCACGGCCAGTTTCACGACATGGTGCGCCGGACTCGGCTATCAGGCGCGCTATCGCAGCGCCAAGCTGATCGGCCAGACCGGCATGGGCGTATCCCTGACGCAGCGCACACGTGTCAACAAGATCGGTCTGCTCTTGGCAGACACGCACGCTCAGGGGCTTCAGTTCGGGCCTGACTTCAACACACTGGACGATCTGCCGCTTGTCGAGGATGGCGACGACGTGGCGACCGGCACGGTATGGGCGGCCTACGATCAGGACATGATCGAGTTTCCCGGCGACTGGGATACCGACAACCGCATCTGCCTGGTCGCCAATGCGCCGCGGCCCTGCACCGTTCTGGCGGCGGTGATCAATGTCGACCGGCACGATCACGACTAGGCCGGCGCGGCCATCTGACTTCGATGCGTTCCACGGGCGCCGGCCGGATCACGCGGTGCGGGCGTGGGTGCTTGAAGTCGATGGCGAGGTTGTTGGCATGGCGGGCTGGCGGGTTGCTGGCGAGCATATGGTTGTGTTCAGTGACCTGAAGCCCGGCGTGGCGAAGATGACGGTCTGGCGGAAGGCGAAGCAGTTGATGGCCATGATCGACTTTCCGGCATTCTGTGAATGCACGGAGACATCCGGGCCGATGCTGTTGCGCCTTGGCTGGCGGCATGTCGCCGGCAACGTCTACAAATACGAGCCGAGGTAGGATATGGCACAGCTATTCGCGGCTGCGGTCGGCGCGATCAAGGGCGCTACGCTCAGTCAGGTTTTAGCCGCCGGTGGTTCCGTTGTCTCGGCGGCAGGGTCGATCGCATCTGGCAATGCACAGAAGGCGTCGGCCGACTTTCAGGCACGGCAACTCGAAGCCCAGGCGACGGCAGAGCGCGCTTCCGCATCGCTTGAGGCCGAACAGGAAGCAAAACAGAAGCGCCTTGTGGCGAGCCGTGCGCGCGCGGTGGCGGCGGCGAGCGGCGGCGGGCAGGACATCGGGCTTCTCGGCGACATCGAGGAGGAAGGCACCTATCGCCAGATGCTGGCGACATGGGGCGGCGAGGAACGCGCCAAGGGACGCCAGGCGCAGGCGGCGGCGGCAAGGATGGAAGGCAAGGCTTACAAGCGGGCCGGGTTTCTGGCCGGGGCCAAGACGCTTATGGCGGGTGGATCGTCGTTCATGGAGCGCTACGGCTGATGGCTACGCTTCCGACAGTCGCGGACATGGGCCGGCGCCCGATCCCGGCGCCGCAACGGGCCATTGCGCAAGTCTCGCCGCGCGCCGCGTCGGCGGTGGCGGATGCCGTGTCGGCGCTCGGCGACGAAGCATCCCGTGTCGGCTTCGAGATGATCGACCGCGAGGCGACGGCCGAGGCGAAGGATCGTGACGCGCTGGTCTCCGATCAGATCAGGGGCCTGCTCTACGATCCGCAAGGCGGCTTCATGAACCTCGAGGGCGGCACGGCGGTCCAGCGGCGTCAGGCGGTCGTCGGGCAACTGGAAGGCATCAAGTCGAAGGCCATGGAAGGGCTGTCGCGGCCGGCACAGAAGAAACTGCAGGACGTGCTGGATCGGCGCATTGAGAGCGCCATGCTGTCGGTGGACACGCATTCGGCAAGCGCGCGCAAGACGTGGGTGGCGGGTGCCTCGGCGGCACGGATAGAGAGCGCATATCAGGACAGTCTGGCCGATCCCGCCAGCACGGCGGCGAATATCGGCCTCATCACGGGCGAGTTGCGCGGCCGGGCGGTGGATGAGGGATGGGCGCCGGAAAAACTTGATCTGGAAGTGCAGAAGGCAACGTCGAAGGTCTACAACGACCAGACGATCCGCATTGCGTCCACCGATCCTGTCGCCGCAATGCAGTATCTGCGCCAGAACCAGGACAACATGCTACCGGCGGACGTGGTGAACCTTGAGGCGAAGTTGCAGCCGGCGGTGAAGGAGTTCATCGGCTGGCAGAAGGGCCGGGAGTTGTTCGCCAATGTCTCGGCGCCGGCGATGGCGTCGTTCAAGGCGCTCGAGGATGCCATCGGCTTTCCGCTCAAGGTCAACTCGGCATTTCGCGACGCGGCGCACAACGAGGCGGTCGGCGGCGCCAAGGGCTCGCAGCATGTCCACGGCAACGCCTTCGACGTGGATGTGTCGGGCATGTCGGTGGAACAACGTCAGGACTTGATCCGGCAGGCGCGGGCGGCCGGGTTCTCTGGCATCGGCGTCTATGACAACGCGCTCCATTTCGATGTGGGCGGGGATCGCGCGTGGGGCGCGGACTATCATCGCGGGTCGCTGCCGGAATGGGCGGCGGAAGCGGTGACATCGCCGATCGGCGAGCGGCCGTCGATGTGGGACACGGTGATGGCCGAGGAAGACCCGGCGATCCGCAAGTCGATGGCTGACGCGATCACGCTGGAACAGTCCATCGCCGACGGCGAGCGGAAGGCGGAACTGGCCGGGGCAAGGGATGCCGCTTTCCAGATGATCGAGGCGGGCGGCGACGTGATGAAGCTGCCGCTCGAACAGCGCCAGATGCTCGGCGAGGACGCCATGTCCGGGCTGTTGACCTATCAGGCGAAGCGCTTCGCGGGCGAGCCTGTCGAGACGGACCCGCAAACCTACCTGACGCTCCGCCAGTTGCAGGCGAACGATCCCGAGCGCTTCCGCAACACCGACCTGACGCCCTATGTTGGATCGCTGTCCGAAACAGACTGGAAGAAGTTCGTTGATGCGCAGACCGCGTCCCCGGACCCGGCGGCCAAGGTGACGGCTGCTGCTGCATCCACGATGATGGAGACGGCGAAGCGGCAGATGGTGGCGGCCGGCATTGACTCATCGCCGAAGGAAGGCACGGCGGCGGCGAAGAAGGTGGCGACGATCCAGATGCAACTTCTGCAATGGCAGGACACCTACATCAAGGAGAATGGCGAGGCGCCGTCGCAACTCGATATCGACCGGCGGGTGGCGAAGATGCTGACGCCGGTGACGATCAACCCGCCCGGCCCGATGAACGAAAAGGACGTTCTGGCGTTCGAATTGGGCGGCCTCGGCCTTGACGAAAGCGCCCTTGGCAACGCGGACATCATCGTCGGCGATGTGACCTATCCTGCCGCCCGCGTGGATGAAGCGGCCGCCGCGCTGCGTGATGCGGGAATGCCGGTAACGGCGGAAAACCTTGTGACGATCCTCGGCATGGTGGTGCAATGAACGACTTCACCGCCGCCGCCGAACTTCTGAAACAGCAACAGACCGGTGCAGTTTCGCCGCTCGCCCGCGCGGCAGAGACGATGAAGGCGCAACAGGCTGGCCAGGTCGGGATGGCGTTGACCTATGACGAGCGCGATCCGGACGCAGAGGCGAAAAGCCGGCAGGTTGGCGCGGCGCTTGGCATCAACCCGGTGGTCGTCGGAGCCGACCCGGAAGCCTACGATCTGCAACTGCGCATGAAGCAGGCGGCAGATGGGCTGCGGCGAGCGCCGAAGACGGCGGCATGGCTGGCGGATCGGGAGAACGGCGTTCTTGCAAAGGACGATCTCGACAACCTGACGTGGTGGGAGCGCGTCCTCAACGCGCCATCTCAGGGCCTTGTCGAGATGGGCGATGCCGCGGAAGGGTCTGCGGCCGGGCGCATGATAGAGCGCGGCGTGCGGCGCATTCCGATGGCCGGCGACGTGCTGTCGGTGCAGGGCACGTCGGCGCGGATCGCCGATGTCGGCCGCTCGCTGGACGATCTCATCGCCGAGGAACTGGCACAGGTCGGCGGTGACTCGGCGCCTGCCCCCATGAGGTCGATGGCGCTGATGGCGGCGCAGGTGCGCTTTGATGCCGCCCGTGATCTCTCCCCCGAGGATGTGCGGCGGCTTCTGGATCGCGGTTCTGCGGCGCTCCTGTCGGCGCGGGAGCGGTCCGACAAGATCGCCTCCATTCCGATGTCCGGGCCGGCGACGGCGTTCCGCGACGAAACCCTCGCCAATGCCGAGGATACCTTCCTCGGTGCGCTCGGCGCCTTTGCCAGCGATCCGATCCGCGGCGCGGCCTTCGCGGCCGAGGTCGCGGGCGAGTTCCTGCCGGCGATCCTCGGCGCCTCGGCGGTGACGGTGGTGACGCGCAGTCCAGCGGCGGGCGCTCTGACGCTCGGCACGGTGTCGGGGCTGACGGAAAACGCGGCGTCCACGATGGAGTTCCTGGCCGAGCGCGGCGTCAGGATGGAAACCCCGGAAGACGCCATGGCGGCCTTGCAGGATGCGGACCTGATGCAAGCGGCCCGTGATCGCGGACTGACGCGCGGTCTCGTCATCGGCATGATGGACGCGATCTCCGGCGGGGTTGCCGGCAAGACGCTGATGAAGTCTCCGGCGGGTGACATGATCGCGCAAGGGCTGGCACAGGTCGGCCTTGGCGGCGGCGGCGAAGCCCTCGGGCAACTGGCGTCGGGTCAGAATGTGTCATGGAAGGACATCGTGATCGAGGGGCTGGCCGAACTGGTTACGGCCCCGATCGAGGTTATCGGTGTCGGTGGACGCAGGTTGCTGCGCGGCGCGGTCAAGGCGGGGACCGCCGGGGAGACGGCGGAGACGCTGGCCGAGGCGGACGCACAGGCGGCAGCCTCCCGGCTGAAGGTGCGCGCGCCGGAGAAGTTCCGCGAGGCGCTGGAAGCGCAAGGACTCGGCGACAAGACGATCCATGTCCCGGCCGATGCCTTGCGGGAGTATTTCCAGGCCAAGGACGTGGCGTTCGACGAAGACACCATGCGGGCGTGGGGTATCGACCCGGTGACCTTCGAAGAGGCGGCGCAGTCCGGCAATGCCGTGGCGGTGCCCATGTCGAATTATGCCACCTACATCGCCGGGACGGACGCGGCGGCGTGGTTCGCCGAGAACGCCACGACCGATCCCGAGGAACTGTCGCTGGCGGAAGTCCGCGCGTTCAACATGCGCGTGCAGGACATCATGCAGGACGCATTCGAGGAAGCCGAGGCGGCGCGGCTTGATCAGGACGCCACCCGCGCGGCGGATGTGCAGATATACGACGACATGTTTTCGCAGTTGCGCGAGGCCGGCCGCTCGCCGGACGCGGCGCGGCAGGAAGCGACGATGTGGGCGGCGTTCTGGCGCACGATGGGCGAGCGCTACGGCGAAGACCCGCTGGACATGTCGCGCGACATGCCGGTGCGGGTGCGCGGCCCGCAGTCGCCCGAGTTCCGCCGCCGCGATGCGCTCGACATCGCGCTCAACACGCTACGGACGAAGGGCGAGAAGGCGCTGAAGCCGCGCGGACTGTCGCTCGCCGAGTTCGTCAAGGCGAAGGGCGGTGTGCAGGATGCCGGCGGCGACGTGGCGGCGATGGATGCGCCGAAGGGCGTGGTGGCAGAGACGGCGGAGGAGATGAAGGC
>ERZ650311.785-NODE-785-length-18104-cov-4.282121_pt1 | contig 18104 bp, 22 predicted proteins | sample MGYA00376247_ERZ650311 | MGnify/ENA primary metagenome ERZ650311 (study PRJEB26733, sample SAMN07839324) | wastewater metagenome | biome: small river; feature: stream; material: water | place: USA: North Carolina | collected 2016-07-28 ... | reverse complement strand
AGGGCCGCACGGTTCCGGCGACGCTCGGCCTTGACCCGTCGAAGTGGCCGATCCCTGGCGCACAGTTGGCGCTCTCGCCGTTCTATCGCCCGCCCATGGCCTCGAGCTTCTAATGGCCGGAACGCCCGCATTCACCTTCGAGTGGCGGCCCGGAGCTCTGGACATGAAGCTAGAGCGCAAGGCGCTCGACCGCGTGTTTACGCCCGCCTTGCAGAAGCGCGTCGTGGGCGTGATTCGCCGCGGTAAAGACTCGCTTGCGGTCCAGTACGCGCGGCAGACAACGATCGGATTCTCCGGCAGTACGAAATGGCCGAAGACGAAGCCGTTCGGGACGCGACCGGCTCCGGCGAAGACGCTACAGGGAACGGGCGCGCTCCGGGCCGCGTGGCTCGGAGAGGGTCCGGGCGCGCTCGATAGCGTGAGCTCGGACGGATCGACGCTCACCGTCGGAGTGGATACCGGCGTCCTCGCCTATGCCGCCGTCCACCAAAGCGCGACGCCGACGGTGGTCAAGGCGAATCCGGCGAACCGATCGAAGGGCGGGCGCCTCAAAATGTTCTGGAAGTTGGCGCTCACTTTCGGCGTGTACGTGAGCGAGGAGAAGCTTCTCGCCGGCTTCACGATCCCGCCGCGTCGGCTCGCGCTGAATGCGTCCATCCTCTCGCGCGCCGGCAACATGGTCTGGGCGGCGATCCTAGCCCGCGGCGTGGCGCGCATTCCAAGAGAGTCCGAGGTATAGGGGATGGATCAGATCTCCCGACATTTTGTCGCGAACGAACTCGCTCCCGAGGACGTAATCCTCCACCGCGTAGGCGCGATCATGAAGGCGCACCCGAAGATGCAGGCGATCTTCGGCGGGCCGCAGTGGATCAAGGTTACCGACGTGCCGGACATGCTTGATTTTGGGCATTTCCCGATCCTGTACGTCTCGCCGTTCTTTGCGTCGTCGGAGCCGCAGACCGCCTCCTACTCGCTGGACTTTCGGCTCTACTTTGTTGCGCGGTGGGAAATGGTAGGCGCAAAGGAATTGAAGCCCGGAGATGCGACCGTTGCGAGCGTCGCACGTCTCATTCATTCGATCCTCGAGACGGGCGGGAACAAGACGCTCAACGTACCCGATCCGTCGAATCCGTCGTCAACGATTCAGCTCGTCAACCGAAACACTCCGGGGCCGATCCGGTTTCAGTTTGACGAGTCCCCGAAAAGCGGTCGGTTGATAGTAAGCCAGATCATCGAACGTAACTTCACTGCGAAAACGGACCCGACCTCCGGGCGTATCCGGAATCAGGTCATCGCCGAGAGCTAAAGCCAGGAGAGCCCGCAATGGCACAGGAATTTTTCAACAGCGCGACGGGAAATAACCAAATCCTGAAGCGGATGCTCGCTTGGCAGTCAGCGGACGGGCTCGCCGTCGAGGGCGTCGACTCCTCGGACGTTGGCGATTATGTCCCGTTTCTCTCGGACGGTGGGGCGGTTTCTCCGTCTCCGGCGTATCTCGAACGGGCGAAGATCAGCAGCTCCCCGATGCGCGGAGCGCCGCTTGTCTCGAAGCTCGACTTCACGAACGGCGTGCTGGACATGGGGGATCTCGACCCCGGCTGCAAGGCGCAGCACATGCTCCTCCTGAATTACTTCCAGCGCTACCTGACCTCGAACCCGAGCGGCGCGCACTACCGTCATCGCATTTCCGCGAACCAGACGAACCTGCACACGAAGAAGCTCTCGTACATCAACGATATCGACGAGGGCATCCCGGTTCGCTTCAAGGACCTCATCGTCGGAGGTTGGACGCTCCGCGCTGCGGCCCGCGAAAATCTGCGGCTTTCGTTCACGGTGTTCCCCGGCAAGATGGACTACTGGGGCGACGTGGTTCCGGACGGCGGCAATACCGGGACGGTCAATCCGCGCTTGCAGCACTTCACGTCTGGCAACTGGGCAGCCGACGCGACGGACAAGGATCTCTACATCAAGATCGTCTCGGACACCGCGACGACGGTAACCTTTCAGGTCAAGGAAGCCTCGGCGGGAACCTACTCCGGCAACCAGACCGCGACGAAGGGACAGTGGACGTACGCATGGCTCGGGGCTTCGATTGACCAGCCATACGGCACGCGGTCGCAGCAGGTCATGGTGTATTTTGACACCGGCTCCGACGGCGACTTCGTCACGAACGATATCTTCCAGTTCCCCAAGCGCCGCGAGATCGGAACGCTCTCCTACGCGACGACTCGAATCGTCTCCGAGACTCAGGCGCGGTTCTACCTGGACGGCATCGAGGTCGGCATCGACAACGGCGTTACGGTTACCGCGGGCATCGATGAAGCCCTGACCCGTTACGCACCGGGGAGCGAACAGCCGATCGGCACCTATCGCAGCGGGTTCCAGAACATCTCCGTTGCCGTCGAAAAGCGCCACGATAACCTCGACCTGCAAAAGGCGTTGATGACGCGCGGGCAGAAGACGATGGTTCTCGAGTGCAAGACGGATACCGCGATCGGCGCCACGTCGGCTTTCTACGGGCTCGATTTCGTGTTCGCCAACCTCTACGCGACCGGCTCGCGCTTCGACGTTGCGCCGGGCGGGCAGAACCGAACCGAGTCGCTCACGTTCCTCGCGAAGGAAGCCTCTTCGGCGTTCGTGTGGCGCGGCATGAACTTCACCGCCGATTGCGAAGTCGTCTCGGACACCGATCTCGCCACGATCCACTCGTAAGCCGGTGGGCTCTCTATGAGCGATACCGACGCTAGGCTAAAAGTCACAGCGGATACGACCGGCGCGGTCGGTCCGCTGGACGATCTCAACAAGACTCAACAGAAGGTCGGCGATACCGGGCAGAAGACCGGCGCCGAGCTTAGCGCCGCCTATACCTCGGCGGCGACTAGCGTCGACAAGTTCGCGAAGCAAGTAGAGTCCGGCGGCAAGGGCGCCGAGCGTGGTCTTGCGCAAGCGACGATACAGCTTCAGAAGCTAGAGGCTGAAATCGCCTCGCTTAAAGCGCAAGGCAAGCCCACCGCCGCGCTAGAGACTGGTCTCGAGACGCTGCGCGGCAAGCTCGCCGCTAGCACCGAAGGGCTCGGCCGGTTTCGCGCTGCGGCGGCGGACGCTGCGGACGCGACGCGCAAGGCGACGCAGCGGGCGGGGGAGTTTTCCGGGTCTATCTCTGACGTTACAGGTACGCTTAAGACGCTCTCCCCGGCGTTAAGCAACGCTATCGACAAGTATTCGATTCTTGCCGCAAAGGCGTTTGCGCTAGCCAGTGCCGCAAAGCTGGTAACCGCAGGTCTGCACGAAGTCACTACCGGATCACAGACCACCTCAGAGGGATTCGCCAAGACGGAGACGGGGCTCCGGGCGAACGTAGACGCTACCGATAAGCTGCTCGCCTCTATCCTGCGGCTCGACATTCAGGGGACCGCGCGGGACTTCCTGAATCTTGCCGGGACGGTGCGGGCAACGTCCGAGGGGTTGTACGACTCTGCGCTTGCATTTGGCAAACTGACCGACGCGAAGAAGGCGTATAACTTCGCGCAAACGGTCCAAGAACAGGCCCGACTAGTCGAAGGTCATAACGCCGAAGTTGCCGCCCTAGACCGCAAGGCCGCCGCCCTAGTCCGCGAGATCGAAACACAGAAGCAAGCGGGCGAGGTTCAGAAGTTCGTCCGCGACGAAGTGCAGAAGACGATCGACGGATACGTCAACGCGGGCGAGCCGATCGACGAGGCGCTAGCAGAGCAGGCGAAGTCGCTCGGGATCGTCGCCACGGCACAGAAGCAAACCGAGGAATCTGCGTCGAGGCTCGCGGACGTATCGGAGGCGTCGGCGGATCGGCGGGCGAAGGCGGAGGCGAAAGCATCGGACGAGGTTGTCGCTGCGCTCGAACGCGAGAAGGCCGCGCTTGACGCGAAGATCGCGCAAGACGAAGAGCGGCTGAACCGTTCGCTCGGCGCGGGCGGGAAGATCGACACATCCGGAGATGCGGACGCCGCAAAGGCCAAAGTCGCGAACTTGCGCGATGAGATTCAACGGCTGGAAAACCAGCCGATGCTCGACCCCGCCGAACAGAACAAGCTGAACGAGTTGAAAGATCAGGCCGGCCGGGCCGCCGCTTCCGTGCGCGATCTCGGGAAGGTCTTCACGCAGACCGCGGACGATTTCCTTACAGAGCAGGAATCGGCAGATGCTGCCGCCGCCGCATGGGATCTCTACCGGGATCGCGTCGATAGGGCCGCGATTGCGCATGAAGAGGCGATGCGGTCTACCGATGACGCGGCGGAATCGCTCGGCGACTTCACGGATACCGCCGAGGATGCCGGGCGCGCGCTAGAAGACGCCGCCGACGCTGGCGCCTCCATCGGAGACGAGACGAAGAAGGGGGCCGACAAGGCGAAGGAAGGGCTCTCAAATCTGAACGAGGGATTTGACGAAGCGATCCCTAAAGCCACGCAGTTGCGGGACATTCTGGCGGAGATCGTGTCTCTAGGTGCGCAAGCGGATATCTGACATGGCTACTCACCCGCTAGCGATCAAACTAGAGCAGGCGATTGAACACGCGAAGAAAGTCCGTGACGGGCTCCTGGCTACGAAGGAGCATGGCGACAATCCGGAGAATAAGCCGTGGTGGGATTGGGTGGACTCGCTCGGTCGCAAGCGCGTGACGACTCGCATCTTTGGGCGGCAGAACCTCGGAGCGATTGCGGCCGGGGATCAGTCGCGACTCGCCGCCGTGGAGCCCGGAGAGGCGAACGCATCGCTCTCCAAGAAGGCGCTACGCATGAAAGCCGATCCGCACATGGCGGCACTACAGGACCGCTATGCGCGCGAGTTCGCGAAGTGCGCCGAGGCTCGCCAAAGGGCGACCGCGAACGGAAGCGTGACGCTAGAGGACGGGAGCGTCGCGCCAGCCGAAGGAAAGAAAGGCGTTTCGATCCCGTGCCCGAAGGCGGACGCTGCGCGTAGGGAGCTCGACGCATACCTCACGAAAACCTACGGCGGTTTCGGTCCGGGCGCGAAGAGCAATAGCGGCGGCGGTGGCGGGGGCGGCTGGTAATGGGTCGCCTAAGCGCAAACCTTGAGATCGCCGCCAAGAATGCAGAGGCGCTCGCGCGCTCCTTGCAGAGGGCCTCCGAGACTTCGGGACCGAGCGGCGGCGGTGGCGGTGGCGGCGGAGACGCTGGCGCTACTAGCGGCGTCACGTTCGTGACGAACGTCCACCTCCCGACTCAGACGAGAGGCGGCGGCACCGTCTCTGGAGGTCCTGGCAGCGGCGGCGGTGGCGGTTCGTACCTACCGGGCGAGAAGGTCGATAACGCCGGATTCTCGGATGAGTTCTTGCGGTTCCTTCGAGTGCGCGGCGTCTATCAGCCGAACGCGGTCAACCGCCAAACGATTCACGCGCTCATGCGGGAATTCGAGTTCCTGCTTAAGAAGGCCGGGAACATGGCCGTAACCCTACGTTCTGGCGGTGGCGGATGAGTGGAGTTCTCGAGTTCGATACGCAATGGATGCGAGCGCAGCCGTATTTGGACGGCGTGGCGATCGACTTCTTCGACCCGGAGTATTCGCCAACGTGGCAAGAAGACTCGGGCGGGGCGATCCTCTTGCCGACGCACGCCGGGACGCACCGGATGCAGAGCATCTATCTAGGCGAATCGCGGGCGCTCGATTTCTCTCCGCAGACGTTCAACTTTGGTTGCCTCATCGCGACAGAGGAAGACGCTTTCCGAATCGAACGGGCAAAGCGCCGCGGGCGTCGGGTTGTGTTCGCCCCGTGGATATGGGTCGAGGAGGTGTTCGCCGCGACGGACGGGCAGACGTACACCCTCACGCGACCCGTGGCCTACGGGATCGATGCCGACGTTACGGCGATCTCCTATCCCGTGAAGGCGTTTCTGGACGACGTTTCTTCCGACGCTTCAATCACGCTCGCAGGCGGGTCGCTCCCGCAGACGTTCACCGCCGAGGATACGGGCGAGATTGCCGTCCGCTATCCGCCCGCGTTCCGGATGCGGATCTCGAGCCTCCAGCGCGTCATGAAGACCGTTAACGGGTTGGTCTACACCGTCTCGCTCGAAGAGGCGGTATCGGTCTAAGCATGGAGATTACTGCGGACCTCTTCGCCTCCGTGAGCGTCTCCGGGGATATCGGCGCGCACCTCGACGTGAGCGCGTTCATCGACGAGGACGGCGCGGACGGGCAACTGGTCTGTGACGTAGAGGTCGACGACTCCGGCTACGAGGTCGCCATGACTGCAGACGATGGATTCGCCGGGATGGAATTCCGCATCGACGGCGAGGTCTTCCAGTTGGCCGACCTTGTTGGACCCGTAGAAGTCTCGCGCTCGCTTGGGCAGACAATCCAAACAGCCAACTTCGCGGTGCCACTCGACACGCCCGCCGGTCCGATCGGGAGCCCGTTCCAGCACGTAGGCCCCGCCACCTGTAAGCGCGCGATCGACATTTACGGGGTTTATCGCACGGCTGGCGGCGAAAAGAAAATCCCGCTCATCCGCAAGGGAACCGGTCTTTCCTCGAAGCGCAGCGGCGGGCGGAATGGATACGTCGAAGAGTTCCAAGTTCTCGACCGTGGAGCGCGGTACGACCAGCAGCGCGTGAGCCTCGCCGTCCCCGCTGGCTCGGGTCTTCCGCGCGAGCGCGTACTGGCGGCAATGGCGCGCGAAGCGGGCGTAGAGGACATGAACCTCGAAGCCTGTTCGCCGACCTACAAAGAGTTCATCCTCTCGAACGCGGCGAATTGGGTAGAGCCGTGCTCCGACGCGCTCATGGACGTAGAGCTCCGGAAGGTGCTCTGGAACCGTGACGCCGAGCTGGCGAATCCGCGGTTCGGTCCTCCGTCTCTGCATGGTGACGTGGAGCCGGTGCGATTCAGCTTCACAGAGAAAGACTTTCATCTCGAATCCGACGTAGAAATCGAATGGAGCGCCGATCAGATCACGCGCGCCAAGCTCACCGGATCGGCTCCGATTCTGCGCGACGGGTGCGCTATCGAGATCGTTCCTCAGCGGGTGGTGCGGAAAGCGATCTACGCCCCGCGCGCTCCTGGGTTTGTACAGCAGGCGGGCGGATCGTTCGATCCGAATCCGCAGAATCCAGCCGGAGACGATCCGATTACGGTCGGTCTCGACATCATCGAAAAGCATACGAAGTGCGGAACGCTCATCTACGAGCGGACGCTGCACTATTCGTTCTACAACCCGGAATGCTGGCGCTATTCGTGGGACGACGCGACCGACTCATGGGAAGCAATCGCGGCGGTCTACACGGACGACGACTCCGGCGGCGACGGGATCGCCATGCTCTACCCGCGCGAAGAGTGGCTTCTCACGGGCGTTGAGGAGACTTGGCATTACTGGCTACAGCGCGGCTACCGTTACTCGGACCGCGCGAAGCCGTTCGGAGTCCTAAGTTCCGCTTACCACCGCATCGCCTCCGCTCTGCTAAAGCTGGACGAGCCGGAGAACGCGCTCCTAGATATCAACTATGGGACTAGCGCGGATTCGTTCTTTACCGGAGAGGCGGCGGGCGTCAAGCTCGGGACGATCTCGCGGACATGGGCCTTCTACGCGCCACGCTACGCGCAGAAAGAGCGTTCGATCACCTCCTACCCGTTGCCTCCCTGGGACGAGACGGAGCCCGCAGACGGCCTGTACGTGCTCGGCAACAAAGAGGCTTACGACGTGAACCCGGTTCTGCCGTCGGAACTGGCGCAGCTTTCCTATCCGCCGCAGACCGACTCCGGACGCGGCGAATCTCTGACCCTGACCAGCGTTCAAATCGAGGCGTTCGATATCAGCGCGCAGAACTTCGTCACCGGCACCGACCGAGTCACGCTCGGCTGGCAGGTCCGGACGGGTGAAGAGTTCAAGTTCGGAGACGGGCGCGAGACTTCCGAGGTTCGCGAGTCGTTCGGGATTGCCAGCACGGAGCGAGAGGACTACACACCGGCGGGGGACTCAAATCACGATCGGATCGTCCACGCCTACGACCGCGACGGGCGCGAACTGCCCTCGGAGTCGGAGCTCGGGGCGGACGGCTATCTCCCTGCCGCCGAGTTCATCGACGGGAGTCAAGCGGACCCGCAGTTCTACACGGACGACGCCGAACAGCAGGAACTCTCAAAGCTCGTCCACCGAACCGAATCGCAGGATCTCGAGGTCGAGATCATCGCGGACGACCTCGAGGATTGCCGCGACGTGAATCAGTACGAAGGCACGTACGAGCACGCGGAGAATGACGACGAACTCGAGCGGGCTGCGCGGGCGATGATCTCGGAGAGTTGCGCGGCGACGGTTCGGCTCCCGCTGGCCGGAGCGAACTTCTACGTTGCCGAGGGTGATCTCATTCACGCCCGGTATACGCCACTCGGCCTCGACCACGATATCCGCGTCGAGACGGTGAAGCATTCGCGGAGCGCCGATCCGCAAGCGTCGGTGCTTACGTCCATCGAAGGCAAGCTCTACCTATGGTGAGTCTCTATGGCCGGTAAGCGCACGGGTGGCGGACTCCCGAACGGAACGATTCGCCGCGTCGCTCGGCGGTCCACGATATGGGGGGCGCTCGACGCTCGCCGTACAGCAGAGCGTGACATTCAGTTCGATCGGTTCGTCCGGCCTCGCGGTCCGGGTGGGGCGATCGTCTCTGGTCCAGCGGGCGGACAAGAGAGGTACGTCTCCAATCCTATGGGCCGCACGTTCAAACCGGGCGCTACTGTCCCGACCGGATCGTCGTCCGGCGAAGAGGGAGAGTTCGTGATTGCTGGGCCTCCCGGCGGGCGCCGCGGTTCGCGTCCGGCGAGCAAGGCCACGCGACCCTATGCAACGTTCGTCGCACAACAGGCGAACCAATACGCGTTCGGGTCGCAGGATGACACGTTCCTAGCGCTGCTCTATTCGGATGCCACCTATCTTTCGCTTCGCGGGACGACTCCGGCGGGCGGGTGGACGCTGACCGGCTGCATCCTATCGGACGAATCCGAGACGGTGGGCGACGGCTCGGCCATGATGCGCGACGGATCGACGGTATACGTGTGGGACGTTGAGGGAGATGCGACCTACAGCTACTCGGCCCCGTCCGGCTGGCGCGTGCTCACCCCGCTCTACTACCAGAACGGCGCGCTCTATTGGTTCGAGGGTGAGGATGTCGTGGACGAGGTTACAGACTCGTTTGATATCCGTCTCCGAACCGCGGAGACCGATCTCACTTCGGAGTCCACGATTTCGACCGTGACGCTCGACGTGGCGGGCGCGCAGACGGCTCTTGGCGGAAGCACCATCGAATACTTTCTGGATACCGAAGAGTACGCGGCCTCGCTCGCCGTCGACTCGGACGGCGCCGTCGTTTACTTCGGCGTTCGCCCGCAAGACGGGAACGGCGAGCGCACGGACGTGTGGAAGATTCAGTTCCGCTTCTTGCTCGCGGGTGGCGCTCCATCAACGCGGGAATGGTCCAGCCCGGAGCGGTCATCGTTCGTCGCGGCTACGCTTGGCGGGTCCTCTTTCGCGCTCGCTCAACTGGACCCCGATAACGAGTATGCGGTCCTCTCGAAGGCTGATAACGCCTCGACTGCGGCTGATTTCTACTGGCCAGAGAACTCGCTCGACGGGATCGCTATTGCATCGTTCAACGTCGGTCCGAACGGTTCAACGTTGCAGGTCTACTCCGGACCCGTTGACAGGTCGATCTATCGCGGAAGCGCAAGCGGGACGCTGGCAGCGAGCAACGTTCAGGCTTTCGATTCGGCGCCGAACTATCCCTCATTCATGTACTACTACGGAGCCTAGCTATGGCGAATCCGAAGTTGCAATTCTTCCTGTCCGACGATAGCTCTGAGGCGGTCCCGCTTGAGTTCGCGGTCGATGGCGGCGTGACGAGCACCGCGCAGGCGACGAACCTATGGAACGACAAAGGCGGAACCGAGGATTCGGACGACGCTACGGAACTCATGATCTCGGCTCTGTCGCGGGACGCCGGTTCCGGTTCGTTCTCCTACAATCACGAGGCGGCGCGCGACGGTTGGATGGAAGCGCGGGCCACCGGGCCTTCGGCGTACTCGACGCCGTGGCAGCCTGTCGGACGGGCGAAGCGACTGCTACTCAAGGATCTTCCGAAAGATACGAAAATCGAGCTCGAGGCCCGGCTGAAAGCTCCGGCGGGAGTCGGTACGACAAACGTCGAGATCCTGCTCCGCGCTCACTGTCAGAGGGTGGACGTTCCTCTCGAGATCGGGCACCACGAAACCGGAGCGCGCGGCGTCCTCTCGGGGATCGGCGATCCGACGGTGAGCGGCATCGTCTCCGGTTACCTCGTCACGCCGAACGGGAGCCCCGATAACAAGACCGACGTTTCGACGGGCGTACACGTCCACGAAGGCACGGTTATCGCCATTCTTGGGCATGAACTGACCTACTCGAACGCCGATAGCGCCGCTGCGGCCCTGGCATCCGGAGAGGAGTATCCGGTTACGCTCTCGGTCGGGTCGGGCTCTACCGTCACCGTGACGAAGGGCGTCAAGGGAACCGCGCCTCTCGACCTCGAGGACGATTGGCCGGACGTTCCGGACGGGGAGATTCTAATCGGCAAGGTCCGCGTCCCGTTTGATGCCACGATCTCGTCGGGCGATATCGACCAGACCGGGCGCGACGTCCGATTCTTCGGCTACTCGGCGTCGGGCCTGAACGTCACCCTGTACGGTGGGTGGGCGATCACTGACAACCGGGACATTCACCCCTCCCGTCCCGTGACGCTGGCACTCGACGCGAGCGATACGTCCTACTGTTGGCTATCCCCGGACGGCTCGCGATCGGTCAACACGACGGGCGTAGCACCAACGGATCGGGCGCTCCTCCTGTGGGAGTGGGACACGGACGGCTCGGGAATCACCGCCACGCGCGACCGTCGGCCCTGGCATGGGCCGCGGGTGTGGCCCGTCGTCATGCGGAAGAGTGGCTCGCTATCGGACGGGGATAAGGGCTATGGCACGTACCCGTCGCCGCGTCCCGGTTCGATCCGCGCCGTCTCGGGGGTGGTCGCCAGCGTCCGCAATCCGGGCAGCGGGTCGGCCGCGTCGCTCTTTGACGTTCGCAAGAAGGAACTCGGCGGATCGTTCACCACGATCTACACGAACACCTCGCCGGTCGATCACCGCCCGTCGATCGCGCATTCTGCGGCCGACCCTGTGGACTACGACTCCGTGCCGCAGGTCTACAACGTCGGGGCCTTCGCTCAGTTCGAGTTCGAGATGATCGACAACGCCGGCACACCCGGAACGGACGCCGAAGTCGTGCTCATCATCGAAGAGAAGTAAGAGGCGCGGTCGGTTGATAGTCCAATCTTCATCGACGTTGAAGATCGCCGTATGCGGCGCGTCGCGTTCTCCGTCCTCCTACTCGCCGCGATCTCGCTCCCGGCGGATGCTGCGCTCACGGTTTCGAGTTGGAAGCCAGCCGGGGCGACGCGCTATCTCTTTTTCTGTTGGGCGGATGCGCTAGTCGACCTACCTGGGACCGCTCCAGAAGGGGCGGTTTGTAGCGTAGAGGCGACGAATGCGACGTATGTCTACCATGACGGGGCGTGGGCATCCGTTGCCGGTTCCGGCGGCGGGGCTCCAACAACCGTCGACTACCTAGTCCGGACCGCGGACTCTGGTCTTTCCGCCGAGCGCGTAGTCACGAATACCGACACCGTCACCTGGGACTGGGGCACTTCCGGGCAGGCGAAGGCTACCGCTGTCGGCGTGTCCTGCACCGACTGCATTACCGCAACCGAGATCGACGAATCCACCCTCCCGGCCTCCGGGCTAACTCAGTCGCAGGTTATGGCTCGCCTCGCGGTGGGCGGAGGCTTTTGATTGTGAAACGCGCGCTGCTCATTCTCGCTTTGCTCGCGGCCCCGGCCCATGCCGGCATCGTCCTCGAGGCTTCGACGGACACCCTCGAACTCGTCACGTCAACATCCGCAAGCCTCGACTACAACTGTTCGTTCACCGACTCCACAACGTCCGCATTTACTCCCGGCAAGTCGGCGGGCAACGTGGCGAGCGCGACGACGACAACGGTTGTCGCGGCCCCGGCGACTTCGACACAACGGAACATCCTCAACTGTACATTCCGCAACGCATCGACTTCGACGGCGAACGCTCTGACCCTGCAACGGGACGTGAGCGGATCGAACCGCACCATGTTCGCGGCCTCGCTTGCTCCCGGCGAGGTTCTGCAACTCACGCAAGCGGGCGAGTTTCAAGTCCTGTCGTCGTCCGGAGCGCTTCGCACGCAGTCGGTAGATTCTGGATACGACGGGCGCGCCTACTACATCGCCAAGGGCGGCACCGCGAAAGATTCGGCTGGGTATTGGATCGCCTACGCGAAAGATGCCGGGTTCCCAGGCGCCTATTCGCTCGGCTCTCCGGGCCTTAACGGATGGACGACGGACTGCTCTGCGGCGTCGAATGCCGCAGACCCGGCTGGCGCCGCGCAGCTCGGCGCTCATATCCTGCAAGACCCGTCAACCGGTTCGCTTTACCTCACCGAACTCACGCTAGCCGACACCGTCGCCGAGATCGTCCAGTTGATCGACGTGCTCTGGTACAACACCGGAGCCGTCGTGACGACGACGACGCTGCAAGGGATCACGACGCCGACCCTTCCGGCGCGCGATATCAACGGATCGACAAACGGCGAGGGCGTTTACGCGGCGCTCCTCACGACGACGGCGAACACAAACGTCGCCGCGATCTCGAACACGACGATCAACTACACCGACAGCGACGGCAACACCGGGAATACCGGGACGTTCGCCGCGCTCGTCGGCTGGCAGGCGCCCGCGACGCCGGTCATTGGAACGTGGATGCCGTTCCAGCTCGCGGCGGGGGATCGCGGTATCCGCGCAATTACTAGCGGATCAAGCGGCGGGCTCACTCTCGGGACGAGCTACGGAGGCGGAGCGCTCTCGCTCGTCCTCTATCGCCCGCTTGCCACCCTTGCCGTGACGAGCGCCAACCTCGGGACTACCGTGACGTTCCCGGCTCCGGGGATCAAGGTCTATCCGAATTCGTGCCTATGGGTCGTGTCGGTCGGTAGCGCTACCGCCGCGAACGTCATCGGCTCTTACACCGTAACGGAGCGTTGACGATGACCGACGAAGGGCGGGCGATTGCGAGACTTGAGGCGCAGATGCAGAACCTCGCGGAGCGGTGGGAGAAAATCGAGCCGCTCCTTCTTGCGCGCTCCGGAGACCTCCAGAGGATCGAACGAATCGAGCAAGACCTGAACGGGCTCGGGGACAAGTACCGCGCGTCGAGCGACCGTATCGCCGTCGTCGAAGAGCGCCAGAGAGAACATGACCGGCGCCTCGCGCAGTGGGCGGGAATCCTGACCGGAGTCATCGCCGTTCTGCAAGCCGTTTGGGCGATCTTCGGAGAGTCGGCACGCGCAGTTCTATTCGGGGCGCCGAAGTGAGCCGCCGCCAAAACCCGGAAGAGTACCTGTGGCCGGAGATGGTCGCGGCGCTTCGCGGACTCCCTCGTCCGGATCACGGCGATGACGGGCCACAGGAATGCGACCAATCAGACCATCATGACCTCCCGCGTTCGGTGGGCTCTTCGGGCTCTAACAACTGGGGACCAATGGCCGCGAGCGTTCGCTATGCGCGGACTCCGACGGGGCAAGAGCGCCGTCTGTGGGTCGCCTTTTTCGTCGTCTCTCGCGAGCGCTGGATGGGCCGCGAGCTCGACTCGACAACCTATGACTCCTTCCACGTCTGCGCCGTTCTCATGGTCGCGTGGACGGCGAAGCGCCTCGAAGACTCCGAACTCTACGCAATGGCGCTTGCGTGGCTTAAGGTTTACGCGGCGCGAGCCTTCGCGCGGTTCGATGACTACTCAAAGCGCGTGCTCGCGATCGGGCAGCGGAGCGCCGGGCACGACGATCCGAGCTATTTCGCGGATGACTTCCTCCGCATCGGTCGCGGCTATCAGGCCCCGGACAAGTGGCGCACGGATGCGCGTGATAAAGCGTTCCTGTGGGCGTGTAGCTACATCGTGCAGGAGGCTTGCCGTCCGTTTATCGCGGGAGTCGATCCGGTCAACTATCTCGAAAACTGCGGCGTAACGTACCTTTCGACGCTGCACATTCACCGGACCTCCGAGGGGCTCGCGGCATGGCACGATCCGGCAACGATTCACGGATCGACGCAGAGCGTACCGGCCGCCGTCTCCGTTCGCGGGAAGATCGAATACGCACCGGCTCGACGCGGGGCGAATAACGCTCGTCTTCACCGGAAGCCCGGAGCGGCTACCGTGACGTGTGACGGCGCGACGATCCGCTACACGTCGCCCGTGTTCGATAGCGTCGAGATCCCTCTCCCTCCCGGCAAGATCCTAGTTCGTGCGGCAATCACGGGGCGTCCGCCCGTTCCTGATTCTGGTCCGATCGTTCCGGATTCCGGAAATGCGCCGGTTCCGCTGCCAGCGGAAAAGCCGAAACGGAAGCGCCGTTGGTGGGAGTTCTGGAAGTGAGCGGGCCGCTTGTTTCTGCGCGGTTCCGCACGTGCGTCGATCGCCTCATCGTTATCGAGGGCAACGGCAAGGTAGCGAACAGCCCAAACGACCGCGGGGGCCTCACTCGTTGGGGCATTTCGCAGCGCTCCTATCCGCATCTCGATATCCGAAACCTTACCCGCGACGACGCGGTGCAGATTTACCACCGCGATTTCTGGACGCCGATCCGAGGGGACAAGTTCGACTCTATTGCGGTCGCTAACGTCGTGTTCGTTTACGGCGTCCACTCGGGGCCGGGGACCTCTGCGAAGAGGCTACAGGAAACGCTAAACGGCCTCGGAAAGCCGCTCTCTGTGGACGGTCGCATCGGGCCCGCGACGCTATCGGCGGCGAATAGCGTCCCGCCGCTCGTCCTGGTCGACGCATTCAAGCGAAACATCCAAGCCCATTACGACCGGATCATCGCCGCAGATCCGACGCAAGAGGGGTTTGCCAACGGCTGGCGCAATCGATTGAAAGGTGGACTGTGACGGAACAAGAGCAAGAGACCGCGCTACTCAAAGGCAAGCTGGCGCGTTGGGCCTACTTCGTCATTCTCGAAGCGATTACGTTCTTTTCGATGGTATCGATTTCGCCGTCTTGGATGGGCGTATTCGATACCCACTTCCTGGGGCCTTGCCTGTCCACGATGCTCCTCAACTCGATTCCATTCCTTATCCCGAGCGCAGACAGGCAGCTACTCGCCGGCCAGCTTGCGGAGAGTGAGCGTCACCGGCTCGCGTTGCTCGAACAGATCCGGACTTACGACGGCGTTGTCCGCGACAAGTCGGAGCCGAAAGCGTGAGGCTCGCCATCCCCGCTCTTGTCCTCCTGACCGTCGCCTACCTCATCCGCGGTCGCTGGTATGACGGGGGGTGCAAGTGAGTGGATCCGAAACCCTCCGCCACGCCGCAGACCTCATTTCAGGAGACAGGCAGGGCGCCTACGGGAACGCCCGCGAGGACTTTGCCGAGACGGCGCAGATATGGACGGTGGTGCTCCGCCGCCGCGGCCTGCTCGCGCAAGGGGCAGAGATCGACGCGCACGCCGTCGCGCTGTGCATGGTGGGGCTGAAGCTCTCCCGTGAGGCGTACAAGCCGAAGGATGACAACCGGACGGACGGCGCGGGGTACTTCGCCCTAGCCGGGGATGTTCTACAAGGGGGAACCAAATGAAACTGGCCTATACAGCCGGGCCGTACCGAGCGCCTACCGTTCATGGGATTGTGCGGAACATCCGCGAAGCCGAGACAGTAGCGCTGGCCTTGTGGGGCCTCGGCTTCGCTGTCGTCTGCCCCCACAAGAATACATCGCTGTTCGATGGAGCTGCTCCGGATGAAGTATGGCTTCGCGGCGATCTCGTCATCATGGAGCGGTGCGATCTTGTTGTGATGGTTCCGGGTTGGGAAAAGTCATCTGGCGCCAAGGCGGAACGCGACCGCGCGCTAGAGCTCGGCATCCCCGTCTTCGACTGGCCGAAAGATCTCAAGCTGTTGGCTTGGTTGGCTAACGATGGGACGGATGCCACGAACGCATGAGCGGGCGCGACGTTTGGGCGATCGTTTCAGACCTGCACGCCGGATCTACTGTTGGCCTCTGTCCGCCGTCCGGTGTGCAGTTGGATGACGGCGGCTGGTATCACCCTAGCGAGGCACAGAAGGAGCTTTGGGGCTGTTGGGAGGAGTATTGGGGAGCGGTCAAGAACGCGCTCCGCCCTGGGGATCGTCTCTTCGTCGCGATCAACGGCGACTGGGTCGACGGAGATCACCACGGGACGGCGCAGATTGTCTCCCGAAACATGGCCGCAACTCAGCACGGCATCGCGCTCGCGGTCATGCAGCCCGCCTTCGACTTGAACCCTACCCGCTTCGTCGTCATTCGAGGAACCGAGGCGCACGTAGGCGGAAGCGGAGCGCACGAAGAGGCGCTAGCGAAGGCGTTGCCGATTCCCGCGATCCCGAACAACAAAACCGGGACGTGTTCGCATTGGCATTGGCAGGCGGTCTCCGAAGGTGTCCTCATGGATTTCGCACACCACGGCGCCGTCGGAAAGCTCCCGCACACCCGGAGCAATCCGGCCAAAACGCTTGCGGTCAAGATCATGGTCGCGGCGGCGAAGCATCGGACAAGGATGCCGGATGTTGTCTACCGCTCGCACGCGCACCAAGCGGCGGACACGTTCACGGAGTTCCCGGTGCGGGTCATTCAGACGCGGGCTTGGCAGCTCGCTACTTCCTACGTGGAGCGCATTGCAGCCGGGAGCCTTCCGGAGATTGGCGCAATCATTCAGATAAACGAGGGCGGGCAGTTCTCTATCCACAAGTTCGATGTCTCATGGGAGAGGGAGGAGCCGTGCCAGATAGCACGATTTGCAGCACTATCGGTTTGACAGAATCCGAAGTCATCGCCGCGAACCTCGCGGCGCTCGGCATCAAAGAGATGCCCGAATCAAAAGACGATCGGCTAGAGCGCCTGTTCTCGTTCGCGGTCGAGTTCGCGAAGCGAGAGGGGAGACTCGCTTCGTCAACGGAGATCGCGCGCGGGTGCGATATGTCCCAGGCGCTCGCCCACAAAGACCTGTGCGACCTTGCAGAGCGCGGGCGAATGAAGCGCGTCGGAAGCGGGTCTACGTCTCGGTTCCTTCCGTTGGTGGCATGAAATGCTGGACAAGCTCATTGATCTAGTCGTTTCGTTCATCGACCTCTTCCGCTTCTGGATTGTCGTTGAGCCCTACGAACAGATCGTCGTGACGCGACTCGGCCCGGTGCATCGCGTTCTAAAAGAGCCTGGTTTCTATTGGAAGATTCCTTTCGGCGTTGACCGCGAGACAGGCGACGTTGTCGTTCCGGCCGCTCACGATATGCCGATGCAGTGCTTCACGTTGGCCGACGGGACTACCGTCGCCGTAGGCCCCGTGATCACCTTCCGAACTGCAAACGTCGAGAAGCTCCTCATGGAATCGGAGAACGCCGAGGCTGCGGTGCGTGACGCGGCACGCGGGACAATCCGAGAGACGTTGCAGCCGCTCACGTGGGAAGAGCTTCTACAGTCCGACCTGACCGACCTCCTCACGAAGGCAGTCCGGAAAATGGCCTGGAAATGGGGCGTAGAGGTTCTACAGGTGAGCCTCGCCGACGTTTGCAAGGTAAGGGTTCTGCGCGTCATCACGGGAGGCTGACATGCGCAAAAGTTCACTCAGGCTATACGTTTGTGCGCTTCTGCTGTCTCTCTCCGGCTGCGCGCACCGCTACAACTGCACGGCGAACCTCTCGCCAGCAGACCCGTTCGCGGCGACGAAGTGCGCCAAGCTCGAGCCGTTCTTTGCCGACTGGCAGGGAAAGCTAGCGCTCCGCGATTGGAAGATTTCCTATTCATGCGAGCGCAGAAAGCCGACTTCGGACGGGGAGATCGTCCTCGGCGAGACGGAGCTGCCGCGCGCGCGCGGCACACACGTGCTCGAGGTCGTGCCCGCCGTCGACGCGCGCGCGCTGCCGGGCGTCCTCGCGTGGAAGGCCGTGCTCGCGCCGACCGAGGACGAGCCGTGAAATCGCAGCGCTG
>ERZ650311.784-NODE-784-length-18110-cov-9.624425_pt1 | contig 18110 bp, 18 predicted proteins | sample MGYA00376247_ERZ650311 | MGnify/ENA primary metagenome ERZ650311 (study PRJEB26733, sample SAMN07839324) | wastewater metagenome | biome: small river; feature: stream; material: water | place: USA: North Carolina | collected 2016-07-28 ... | reverse complement strand
GGATTTTTTCTTCAAGACCCATTGATTAGTCCCATTCCAATCCGCCGCGGCGCCAAACGTATGCATATGCAACAAAAACTGTTGCAATGAAGATCGCCATTTCAACTAAGCCAAACAAGCCAAGTGCATCAAATGAAACTGCCCATGGGTAAAGGAAAACGATTTCAATATCAAAGATGATGAACAACATCGCCGTTAAGAAGTACTTAACTGGAAAGCGTCCGCCTTCGGCTGCCTGTGGTGATGGTTCGATTCCACACTCATACGCATCAAGCTTCGCGCGGTTGTAGCGCTTTGGACCTGCGAGCGCACCAGCAACAACCGAGAAGGCTGCGAAGCCGAACCCGATCGCACCTATCACCAAAATTGGAACGTATGGATTTGATGTGGATATCACGGTCGAAATCTTAAGGTCGAATGGCCTGTGCCAATGACCGCTAGCCCTTAATCCCGCTGTGAACTGCAACAATCCCAAATGTGAGGTTTTTCCAGGTAACCCCGCTCCAGCCCGCCTTCTCCATTCGGGCAGCTAGCCCGGCCTGGTCTGGCCATGCCCGGATCGACTCAGCCAGGTAGATATAGGCATCCGGGTTGGAGGCGGTTCTCTTGGCGATCACCGGCAGCAGGCGCATCAGGTATTCGGTATAAATGGTGCGAAACGGACGCCAAGTGGGGTGGCTAAACTCAACAACCACCATTCTTCCCCCGGGCTTAGTCACTCTGCGCGCCTCGGCGAGCGCCTTATCAAAATCAACGGTGTTGCGCAGGCCGTATGAGATGGTGACAACATCGAACTTGTCCGCCTCAAAGGGCAGATTTAGCGCATCTGCCTTGGAAAAGTTCAGATATGGGCGCACCTTTCGCCCCTGAGCGAGCATTCCCTCGCTGAAATCAGTGGCAAATACGGTGGCTCCAGCCTTAAAAAGAGGTTCAGAGGAGGAACCTGGTCCAGCCGCCAAATCTAAGATCACCATTCCAGGCTTGGGGGCGATGATCTTGGTGGCTGCCTTGCGCCAGGCCTTGGTCCGGCCCAAGCTCAATAAATCATTAACCAGGTCATACCGTTTGGCGACGCCATCAAACATAGCCGCGACTTCATCGGGATCTTTGTTGAGATTTGCGCGGGACATAGCCGCATTCTCCCTTGAAGTAGGCTCCTCCACAACTTAAGTCGGTTGAAGGGAACACCATGTCGCTATCTGCTACCTCGCTACGTTCATCGCTAATTCCTCGTTCTACAGCTCTTTCAAACGCTGTTGTGGTTGTTAGCGGAGTACTTGGTTTAGCTGCTTTAGCGCAGATTGCAATCCCGGTTCCTGGATCTCCAGTTCCTGTTACAGGTCAGACATTAGGAGTTCTCATTCTTGGAACTGCATATGGATCGACCTTAGGTTTTACAACTTTTGCGCTGTACATGCTTGCAGGAATTGCAGGTGCACCAGTTTTTGCAAATGGTGGACATGGGCTCGATCGCATTGTTGGTGCAACTGGTGGTTACATTGTTGGAATGCTTGTAGCAACTTTTGTCTTAGGACAGTTCGCACGTTTTCGATTAGATCAAAAATTTCTAACAGCCTTGCCTTCAATGCTTATCGGAACTGCAATTACTTTTACTTTTGGACTTGTGTGGTTACAGCAATACACAGGTCAAAGTTGGAGCTGGACTATTTCTGCCGGACTTACTCCTTTCATAGTTGGCGAAGCTTTGAAGATTGCAATTGCAGGAACTTCACTTCCTGTTGTTTGGCGATTTGTAAATCGTAAAAATTCATAACAATGTCCCAACTCATCCCCATTACAACAACTCGCTTGGGCGAACATTTGCCATTGCTAGATCTACTTCCAGATTCGCAACCACTTGCTTGGGTGCGCAGCGGCGAAGGTTTAGTTGGGTGGGGAATTTATGCGACAACAACTGTTAGTGGTCCACATAGATTTGCAGATGCACGTCATTGGTGGCAGAAGCAACTAGAAAAATTCGCTGTAACAAACACTGTCCATGGCAGCGGAACCGGACCTGTTCTTTTCACCTCTTTTTCTTTCTCCCCCGATGATGTTTCTGTATTAGTAATTCCTCAAGTTGTAGTGGGAAGTAAGAGCGGAAAATCTTGGATTACATGGATCGGATCTGATCCTCAACCAGTTTTAAAGACTGAACCAGACCATGTTTCGAATGGAGCTATGAGCTGGAATGAGCAGCCTGAAGCAGATGAGCGCTGGAAATCACGAGTGGCAACCGCTGTTTCACGCATTCAAAAGGGTGATTTAGACAAAGTTGTTTTGGCGCGAGATATAACGGTTACATCGACAAAAAGTATTGATGCGCGGTCGATTCTCAATAAATTGGCTGATGAGTACCCAACAACGTGGAAGTTTTCAATTTCAGGATTAGTCGGTGCGACCCCAGAATTACTTTTACGTTTATCACGTGGAATGGTTACATCACGAGTTCTTGCAGGAACAATTAGTAAAACAGGTGATGATGCCAAGGATTTAGCACTTGCCGCATCACTTGCACGCTCTTCAAAGGATTTGGCAGAACACGAATACGCAGTGCGTTCAGTAGCAGATGCGATCGAACCTTTCTGTTCATCAACTAACGTGCCTGAATCACCATTTGTTTTGCACCTTGCAAATGTCATGCACCTTGCAACAGATGTGACTGGAGCGTTGGTTGAAACTCTTGCGCACATTGATGCCTTTACTATTTTGGAACAACTTCATCCATCAGCGGCTGTTTGTGGAACTCCACGACCACAGGCTGCTGCATTGATTCAAGAGATTGAGGGCATGTCACGTGGTCGCTATGCCGGCCCTGTTGGATGGATTGATGCCGCCGGTGATGGTGAGTTAGGAATTGCACTTCGATGCGGTCAGATCAATGGAGACACAATTCGAATCTTTGCCGGTTGTGGAATTGTTGATGGATCAGATCCTGAAATTGAGCTTGCTGAAACTTATGCCAAGTTCACGCCAATGCGTAGCGCTCTTAAATAGAGCTTAAAGATTGGTAAATATTTTTTAGATTATCTGCGTTTGATTCACGTCCCGGAACATCGCACACCACAACACTAATTCCTGACATTGGGGCTTTTACTTCTGCCTCAAGTTCTTTGAGGCTCGACACCTGCTTTGCAGTAATTCCCATAGCTTGCGCAATTGCCGCAGGATTTAATCCATGAGGAGTTCCAAATACAGTTTCAAAGCCATTAACTCCACGTTGTGGCAAGGTAGAGAAGATGCCCCCGCCATCATTATTTATGACAATAAAACGGCAATTAATACTCTCGCTCTGAATTAACCCAGTTAAATCATGCAGGAAAGATAGGTCGCCCAGCACTGCAGTTGTGGCTTTGTACGCGTAAGCAACTCCAAGTGCTGTAGAGATATTTCCATCGATACCAGCTAAACCACGGTTAGCGTAAACATCAATACCGGTGCGAGGTGCAGCAAAGCCTTCAAAATCTCTAATAGGTCGTGATGATGAAACAAATAGAGCGGTTTCATTTGGAATTGCTGCAGCGATTGTTCGAGCAATTACCGCTTCATTCCAACCATCTAATGAGGAAATCAACTTTTGTGCGCGCTCAGAAACCTTAGCCCACTTTGCAATCCATTCATCAGATTGAATTATTCCTTGAAGTTCGGGCAACTCTGTAAATTTACGGTCTGCTTGTCTGTCTGTATCTACAGTTGCAAGTCGCTGATCTACAACATAAGTAATGGGGCTTGATTTAATGAAAGCGTTAATGGATCGAGACAAAGTAGTTCGCCCAATTACAAGAACAGATTGGGGAATTAATGTACTTCTAATTTCCGGAGATGCTAAAAATATGGAGGCGTGAGCAACAGCATCTGGAAAAGACAGAGGATCCTCTGCGATTACAGGCCAACCTAATGTTTTGGTGAACTTAGTGATTTCATCAACTGTTAAACCACCGCGATCATGTCCAATAACTACAACGCCACGTGCTCCAACTAATCGAAGATTTCCGGGCTTTGTGCGTGGAACAAACTCCTTTGGTGCAACATTAATTTCAGATAACCAATTACTTGAATCATCTGACAGAAGTGGTTCATCGAACTGTAGGTTTAAATGAACAGGACCTGTGCGCAAACTATCCAGTGGTAGCTCCATTGGATAAACAGGGCCATCGATATCCGCGAAGTAACGAACAGCTTTGCCAAAAATTCTTGCTTGTTCCGTTGTTTGATTTGCACCGGTTTTGCGAAGCATCGCTGGTCGATCTGCTGTAAGAACTAGCAAAGGAGCATTGGTATGGCTAGCCTCTAAAACCGCTGGATGGTAATTCGCAACGGCAGTTCCACTTGTGCATACGACAGGCACAGGACGGTTCGTTGCCTTAATGATTCCTAAAGCGAAAAAGGCCGCTGTGCGCTCATCGATTCGTACATGGATTTTAATAAGACCCTCTTGAGATGCTTCATAAAAGGCCAATGACAATGGAGCGTTGCGTGAGCCTGGAGAAATAACGACATCAGTAATTCCAGCTTCAATAATCTGCCGAACAATGACTCGAGCTAGCGAGGTCGAGTTATTCACTTCAAAAGCTCCGCTGTTCTCATAATCCGATTCTTCCACCATTCGAATCGATCTGCACTCACATCTAGTCCATCAAGAACAGGCTTCACATCACTAATTTCGATCTTTCCATCAACTATTGGAAGTTCCGCAACATTTTTGGCTAACAATGAGCCTGTTCCAAGTCCGCAATCAAAGTTCATATTTTCAAAGGATGCAGCAAGTATCAAGCCATAATTGATTCCGACTGCGCTTTCTAGTGCACTTGAAACTACAACAGGTAAGTTGTGATGTTCTGCTAAAGCGTGTGCCTTCTTTATTCCACCAAGTGGCTGAACCTTCAGCATTATGAAATCAATTGCACCGGATAGATCAATCTCAAAGGGATTCTTGCTCTTACGCAATACCTCATCGCCAACAATCTTTACATCTATTCGCTTTTTCAGCTCCCGTAACTCTTCTATAGTGGCGCAAGGTTGTTCCACATATTCAATTTCACCAACAGAATTTAAGAACATTTCTGCTTCATCGACATTCCAAAGACCATTAACATCAATTCTGATATTTGCATTTGGTCGCAATTCTCGAATTACTTCCAAGCGATGTAGATCATCACTTACATCGCTGCCGACCTTTACCTTGAAGCAGTTCACACCCGGAAATGAATTAACAATTCTTTCCAGTTCTGCTTGATCGTTAAGTGCGGGAATAGTTCCGTTTACAGGAATGTGGGTGCGGTACAGCTGAGGCTTTGGGACAGTCGCCGCTTCAATTGCACACGCAAGCCAGGATGCACATTCTTGATCGTCGTACTCTAGAAATGGCGAGAATTCGCCCCAGCCATAATCGCCCTTAAAAAGAGCTACTTCGCGAACATTGATGCCTCGAAATTTTGTTTTCATAGGCAGCGCAATTACGCGCAAGGTATCGAGAAGTTGTTGATCCATAAATTAAGGACGCTTAGGGAACTTTCCAAAGTCAGGCTTGCGCTTTTCCTTGTATGCATCGCGACCTTCTTGGCCCTCTTCTGTCATGTAGAACAACAAGGTTGCATCGCCTGCAAGTTGTTGAACACCTGCAAGACCATCAGTTGCAGCGTTCAAACTAGCTTTTAGTAAACGAAGTGCCAACGGAGAGTTACGTAGCATCTCGCGACACCATGAAACTGTTTCTGCTTCAAGTTCTGCAATTGGAACAACGGTGTTTACAAGGCCCATATTCAAAGCCTCTTGCGCATCGTATTCACGGGTCATAAACCAAATTTCACGAGCCTTCTTTTGACCAACATGTGCAGCAAGTAATCCCGCACCATATCCGCCATCAAATGAACCAACCATCGGACCTGTCTGTCCAAACTTTGCGTTATCGGCAGCGATTGTTAAATCACAAACAACATGCAGAACATGTCCACCACCAATCGCCCAACCTGCAACCATTGCAACGATTGGCTTTGGAGTACGGCGAATTTGAACCTGAAGATCTAAAACATTTAAACGGCCGATTCCCTTTTTAGCGAGCTTGTCATCTCCTAGGTAGCCGTCATCACCGCGAACACTGATGTCGCCACCAGAACAGAAGGCTTCGGTGCCTTCACCGGTAAAGATAATGACACCCACCTCTTCGTTGTCACGGGCCAAATCAAAAGCTTCGATTAATTCAATAATTGTTTGTGGTCGGAATGCGTTACGCACCTGTGGTCGGTTGATCGTAATTTTGGCGATGCCATCACCCATTTGATATTTGATATCAACAAAATCTTCTCCGCCAGGTGCGGTTACCCATTGCGGAATCTCTCGGCTACCAAATTCGCGCTTGATCGGCTTGCTCACATTTCCTCCATTGTCGTTGCTAGCGATAGCCTACGTGGCAATGGATAACTCGTCACAACGAACAATTCTGCGGGTCAGCCCTGCATGCGAAATCCCACAATTAGCGGGACAAATCACATCAGCACTCGTGGGTGATGGCCCCACCCTTGGATTTGGCGAGATTACATCTGAATCCGCTCCGCACTACGCCGCTGTAGTAGTTGGCACATCAGGAAGTAGTGGAGCCTCAAAGGAGGTTGCACTTACTGCCACAGCATTAATCTCCTCTGCACGTGCTTCACATAAATTTATTGGTGCAAAGCCAGGTCAAACTTGGTCCCTATTGCTTCCGCTCACCCATATAGCAGCGGTAAATGTAATTGTGCGTTCAATTGAATTAGGAACTCTTCCCATAGATTTGAGAAATTATGAGGGCGAGTATCCAAAAGTAGATTACACATCAATTGTCCCTACTCAACTTTTCAGGGCTTTGAATGGTGACGTTCGATTGCTCAATCACCTTAAATCTGCAAAGACTGTTTTGGTTGGAGGTGCTGCCTTATCTCAATCACTTAGAAATCAAGCAGAGCTTGCAGGAATAAAAGTGATTACGACTTACGGAATGACTGAAACTTGCGGCGGCTGTGTTTATGACGGTGAAGTATTAGATGGCGTTGAAGTTGAGATTCGTAATGGAAAAATAAATATTAGAGGACCAATCTTGGCCTCTTCGATTTCTCTCAATGCAGGTTGGTATGAAACAAGTGACCTTGGTGAAATCGTTGATAAAAAGTTGTTTGTACTAGGACGTGCAGATGATGTGATTATCTCTGGTGGAGAAAACCTCTCTCTTAACGCAGTTGAGGAGTCACTCAGTAAAGCATTCCCAGATATTCAATCGGCTGCATTCGCGATTGAGGATCCTCAATGGGGGCACAGTTTGCAGATCGCAATTGTGGGTGAAGTTTCAGATGAATTAATTTCAAATCACCTTGAGAAGGAGTTAGGTGCCTTCGCAAAACCAAAAGGCATCCATCATCTTGCTTCGCTACCATTGCTCGGTATTGGGAAAGTAGATCGCAAAGCTTTAGCTAAGGGGATTTCACATGAATAAGTGGGTATTAGGAGCACGTCCCCGCACACTTCCCGCAGCGATTGCTCCCGTAGTTGTTGCTTCTGCACTTGCTGGTCCAGATTTCAATTGGTTTCGTGCAGCCTTAGCGTTAAAAGTTGGTGTTTGGCTCCAAATAGGCGTGAATTATGCAAATGATTACAGTGATGGAGTTAAGGGAACCGATACCAACCGAATCGGACCAACTCGATTAGTAGCAAGCGGATTAGCCTCTGCGAAGTCTGTGAAGATGGCTGCATATATCTCATTCTTGATTGCAAGCATCGCCGGTGTTTGGCTTGCCCTTCTAACTTCGCCGCTCTTAATTCTGATCGGCATTATTTCAATTGCAGCGGCGTGGGGATATACGGGAGGAAAAAATCCATACGGATATAACGGTCTCGGTGAACTTTCGGTATTTGTATTCTTTGGTTTAGTTGCAACGGTCGGAACCTATTTTGCGCAGACTGAAAAGATCACTCTGCTTAGTTTTATTGTGGCAATTCCTATGGGTGCTTTGGCTTGTGCGATCTTGGCGGTTAACAACATTCGTGATCGAGCACAAGATGAATTAGTTGGAAAGAGAACTGTTGCTGTGCGTTTAGGCGACACTAAAGCTCGCCGAGCATTTGTTGCGCTCTTAGTTCTTGCTCATACAGCGGCGATTGCTACCTTTATACCGACCGCGATGCTTACCCTATTAGCCGCTCCACTCACCTTTTCAATTTCTAAGGTAGTACTCAGCGGGGTAAGTGGAAAAGAGCTAATTCCAGTTTTAGGCCGAACCGGAAAGCTGCAACTACTTTTTGCATCTCTCTTTGCAATCGCATTAGGGCTACAATAAAAACATGAGTCGCCTGATCCCTATCATTCTGGTTTTTGGATTAACAATTTATGCGTTAATTGATTGTGCCCGAACAGATGAGTCTCAAGTTAAGACTTTGCCAAAATGGGGCTGGTTACTTCTCATTATTATTTTGGGACCACAAGCACTTGCCATTGGACCAATCGCTTACCTAATTGCCGGTCGAAATAAACCAAAAGGTGGAAGAGCGCCAAAGCGTCGTATTTTGCCGCCAGATGATGATCCAGACTTTCTAGGAAAGCTTTAAAGCCCCGAGTAGGTGTGCTTTCCAGTTCCCCACACATTTACGTACACGTAATTAAATAAGAATGTAGAGCCTGCAAATAGGCATAGCCATGCTGCACGACGTCCGCGCCAACCAATAGTTACACGTGCATGTAAGTAGGCTGCATAAGCAACCCAAGTGATGAAGGCCCAAGTCTCCTTTGGATCCCAACCCCAATAACGACCCCAAGCGCTCTCTGCCCAAATTGCACCCGCAATAACTGCGAAGGTCCACAATGGAAACACAAATGCAACTAGTCGATAAGAAAGTTGATCTAAAACTTCAAGTGAGGGAAGTCGTTTAGCCCAAGCTTTACGCTCTCCCATGGATTCCATGCGATCTAAATACAAATATGCCGCTGCAATTACATTTGCGAGTAAGAAAACTCCACCAGAAACAATTGCCGCCGAAACGTGAATTACTAACCAGGTTGATTTCAAAGCTGGAACAAGTGGTGCACTCGGACGATACAAAACTGCAACCGCAGTTCCTAAAGTTAAAAGAACAGAAATTGACACCAATAAACCGAGCCAACGAAGATCATATTTGCGAAGCGCTCCTAGATAAGCACCTGTAAATGCCAGCGCTCCAGTAATTGAGAACTCATACATATTTCCCCATGGCACGCGACCAGCTGAAATACCTCTTGCAATAACACCTGCAAACAAAAGTATGAATCCCAAGATCATCATCGCTGTGGCGATTCGAGCAACTTTTTCAGTTCGCTTGTAATCAAAGGTTTTACTTGAATCAGTAGGAACTTTGACAGCCCAAGCAGTTTCAATTGCATGTGCGAAGAATGAAAGGGTGTAAACCACCATTGCCGAGTACACAAAGTAGTTTGAGGCAAAGGCCCAGCTGCGTGACATTTACTTCTCTCCCTTTAACATCCGAACAAACTCTTGCATCTCAATTTCAAGTCCAGGCGCAGCATTTTTCGCTAATCCTGCGACTTCAACTTCATTACCTACACGAATCCATATGCGGCGTCTGCGTGTGAATAAGGAGGCTAGAAGCCCAAGGATCGCAACAATACCTCCAAGGAGCGCGAACTTCTTTCCAGGATCTGCCACGAAGTTAAGGTTGACCCATTGCACATAGCCTTCAAAGGTGATTGATCCCCCAGCGTATTCAAAACTCTCACCTGGCTTTAAAGATTTCAGACCGATCTGTTGCATCTTCTTTGTATCAATTCGATACACAGATTGAGGAACTCCTGAATCTAAACCAAGATCTCCAGCCCAAGCAGATAGCAACAATCGTGGATCTAATGCTTCAGGGAAAACACTAACTGCCCCTCCACCATTTTCAGAGCGTGCATATGTTGGAACAAATGATCCAACAAATCCGATTTGTGGATCAGCATCAGGAACTTTAATCGCACCAATTGATCGTAGGTTTCCATCTTGCGGCAAGAATGGAACTGGTCCCTGGAATGCAACGTTGCCCTTTGAATCTCGAACAGTAACTACCGGTGAATAACCATTGGCTTGCAAATAAATACGGGTGCTTCCAATTGTCATTGGACTATTTACTTTAATAACCTTTTTTTCAATTGTTTTAAACTCATCGCGAAGAAGTGAAACATTAAGTGTGTAATCCTCAGGTGCACTTGTTGCAACGTTGTACTTTGCAACAAATTTATCGGCTGTCAACATAAATGCCGGAAGATTAGATTCTTTATATAACTTTCCGTAGGTCAATGTGTCATAACTTGTTGGTGTATTTACGAAACGCTCACCAACATTAATGATCGCCTCACCGCGCATACCGAAAAGTGAGCTAAAGCTGATTCCTAGAAGTATTAAAATAAGTGCAAGATGGAAGAAAAGGTTTCCGGTTTCTCGAGCAAATCCTTTTTCAGCAGAAATTGAGCCATCTTTTTCAAGAACTCTGAAACGCTTTGATTTAAACCAGGCGCGCGCAGCCTCTAACTCGTTACCTTGTGGAGTCCACGAGGAGTAATGCTCCATGCGCCCCAAGTTCTTGGGTGTTGCGGGAGGAAGCGCCCGTGCTGCGTGAAAATGTTCAATCGTGCGTGGCAGTACACATCCGATTAACGAGATGAATAAAAGGATGTAAATGGCGCTAAACCAAGGTGAACCGTAGACATCAAAGAGTGAAAGGCGATCCATCCACTTGGCTAATTCAGGCGAATCTTTGAAGTACTGATTTACCTGCATAGGGTTTTGAGTTCGTTGCGGAATCAATGATCCTGGAATAGCTGCAATACCGAGCATCAACAGCAAGATGAGCGCTGTGCGCATACTTGTCAGTTGACGCCAGGCGTATCGGAATAAACCGACGCTATCTAACTCTGGAAGCTCTATTTGTTGACTCATCAAATCACCGGAATGAAATCAGAGATAAGTGAACGCATCGAGTTCATTAGCTGCGTCCAAAGACCAAGTACTTCAAGCACACCAATAGCTATCAAAAAGATTCCACCAATTTTTGAAATTAAATCACCGCGACGATAAATAATTGATCTCAACTTTGCAGATTTATCGAGCGATAAACCAGAAAGCATGAATGGAAGTCCTAACCCTAAGCAGTAGCCAAATGACAAGATTGCTCCGCGAACCGCACTTGACTCTTGAAAAGCAAGTGTTTGAACAGCGGCAAGTGCTGGTCCGATACATGGCGTCCAACCAATTCCAAAAAGAACTCCCAGCAATGGCGCGCCAAGTAGGCCACCAGTTGTTCTCATCTTTGGACGAATTGTTGGGGAAAATGGAAAACGTCCGTAGAAAATAAACCCTAAGAAGATAGTTACAAGACCAAGGATTCTTGAGATGAACTCCTCATTTGAAGACAAGGTATTACCAAGTCCTCCGAACACAGCGCCGAATGAAACAAATACCGCGCTAAATCCAAGAACAAAGAGGAAGGAACCCAACAACACCTTGCCACGGCTTACTGAAAAGCCGGCCGCAAATGAAAGATAGCCAGGCACCAAAGGCAAGACACAGGGTGATAAGAAAGAAATGATTCCTGCGATAACCGCAAAAGGAAAAGCGGTAACAAGTACGCCTGAAAAGATTTGCTCTACAAAGAACTCTTTCATTCTGAACTCACCTTTTCAATAAGCTCTGAAAGCGATGCAACAGTTACAGTGCCTGAGATTCGAGCTGCTACATAACCCCGTTTATCCAGAATTACTGTTGACGGGATAGCGTTTGCAGGTAGTGAGCCTTTAAAGCCAATCAAAATTGAGTCATCAATAATTGTTGGATATGGAATTTTAAATCTACGTTCAAAGGCTTCTGCCGTTGCTGGGTTATCTCTAGTCAATATTCCAATAAAGGAAACATCCGTGTACTTATTAGCTAGCGCAGTCAAAGTTGGCGCTTCCGCACGACATGGTGCGCACCATGAAGCCCAAACATTTACGACCGCAACGCTGTTTTTTGTGTAGGTGTACTGCTTGCCAGATAAAGTCATTCCGGTAATTGCTGGTGCAATCTTCCGATCAGAAATTTTTATAAATGTTGTCGCACCATCTCCAGAGACAAAGCTCTCTTCATTTGTCGAACTTCCTCCACCGCTGCAGCCTGTAAGAACAAGTGCAACTAATAGTAAGGCGACAAGTTTTTTCATTACTTCTTCTCAGGCAATAGATGTCTGGCAGGCTCTGAATAAGTTAATCCTGAAATGAATCCTTCATCATCGAAGTGAACGCTCGTCACTGATGCAAGTGTGCATTCACGCTTTCGAGGGTCGTGTAACAAGCGACGATTTTCAATTGCACTGCGCAATATCCAAATTGGTAGCTGGTGAGAAACGCAGATCGCATCCTTACCTTTTGCAGCATCTCGTGCTGCGAAAATCGCTGCCAGCATTCTGTTGATCTGTTCTTCATACGGTTCGCCCCACGATGGTTTCCATGGATTCCATAGATGCTTCCATGCTGCAGGATGTCGAAGAACTCCATCGCCAACTCCAAATGGTTTTCCTTCAAAAACATTTGCCGCTTCGATTAAACGTTCATCAGTAGTAATTGAAATGTTGTGCGCTGCTGCAATTGGTGCAGCTGTTTCTTGTGCACGTTGAAGTGGTGAAACATGAAGTGCACCTAAATCAATGCTCTTCGACCATTCACCAAGTGTTCGAGCCATCTCTTGTCCGCGCTCTGACAGACGCCAACCTGGTTGACGTCCGTACAAAATTTTGTCGGGGTTATGGACTTCTCCGTGGCGAACCACGTGCACTGTTGAACTCATTGGTAAAGCATAAAGCGTCCTAAAACCACTTCTATCGCTAAGGTAGTGACATGGCACTCACGCAGAAACGCGCTGCCTTCTTTGATGTCGATAACACGCTTATTCGCGGCTCAGTAATTTACTTCTTGGGCCGTGGGATGTACCAGCGTGGATACTTCACCAAGAAGGACATTTCGCGTTTCGTTTTAGCAAACCTGAGATTTCGCTTAACGGGTAAGGAAAACAGGGAAGAGATCCAACGTTTTCAAGATGCGGCAACAGATTTTATTGGTGGCCATAACGTCAAAGATATTGAAAGTATCGCGCAGGAAATTTATGATGAATATGTTTCGCCAGCAATTTGGCAAGGAACAATTGAAATCGCGCAAAATTTAGTTGCAGAAGGTATTGAAGTTTATTTAGTTACTGCAGCCCCTGAAGATATGGCAATAATTATCGCCAACCGTCTTGGCTTAACTGGTGCACTCGGTAGTAAAGCTGAAATCAAAGAAGGTTTATACACCGGCAAGATGAATGGACCGCTACTTCACGGAAAAGAAAAGGCTGTTGCGGTTAAAGAGCTTGCCGAACTAAAGGGATTTGATTTAACGCAGTGTTTGGCATTTTCAGATAGCAACAATGATTTGCCTTTGTTGCAATGTGTAGGACATCCATCTGCGATCAATCCAGATGCACTTCTAGGATTACGTGCGATGGCTGAAGGATGGCCAATTCACGATTTCAGACGTGCACGCTTTATTGGAAAAGCAATCTCACCAATTGTTGTGCGGCTGGCCGCCCTTGCAACATGGCTTACCCCGCGTAAGCGTAAGGGCTGATTAACAACAACCTAAGAAATGCCAGTAATGTAGGCAAGTTATGGAAATGCGCTCCTTCTCCGACTACCTACGTAGTGTTGATGATGCTGCCTTAATAAATCTTTTTTCTGCGCGTCCCGATTTAATTACTCCAGTCCCGCCAGATATCGCATCCCTTGCAGTGCGTGCCTGTTCTGCCCCAAGTTTGGCGCGCGCAATAGATTCTCTAAATGCCTGGCAGTTTCAAGTTCTTGAGGCTGCCGCATCAGTTAATGAACCTTTTAATGAAAAGAGTGTTATTTCGCTGACCGATAAAGAGGCGAAAACTGCTTTGGAGCATTTAATAACAATAGGTTTGATCTATCCATCTGATGATGGCATGCGCTTGCCGACACAATTGCGTGAAGTTATGGGCACTGAACCGGCAGGTCTTGGGCCAGCTTCATTAGCTAAATTAAAATTAAGTGATTTGGATGATGCACCAGCCGATGCAAAAAAAGTTCTAGATCGCTTGGTATGGGGTCCACCTCGCGGAAGTGTTGGCGATATCAAAAACCCAGGGCCAGGTGTTGCTTGGTTACTTGAGAAAAAGTTTTTAGTTCCACTTGATCAACGCACCGTAATTTTGCCTCGCGAAGTTGCAATTGCATTACGTGGTGGAAAAATTCACAAAGAGCGGTTCATCAAACAACCTTTACTAAAAGGAAGTAAGCGCGACTCTCGCCAAGTTAATCTGGCTGCAATTGCAAATGTTTCGACGGTTTTGCGATGGGTTGAAGAGTTACTTAACTTTTGGGCAGATGAGCCTGCAGATGCGCTACGTGCAGGTGGCTTAGGCGTTCGGGATTTAAAGGTTGTTTCTACACATTTAGGTGTTGACGAATCCTGTACAGCTTTCATAGCAGAGCTCGCTTACTTAGCCTCACTTGTTAGCGTTGATGCAGATGATCGAATACTGCCAAGCAACAAGTTTGATATCTGGCTCATGCAGTCACCGTCAGAGCGTTGGCAGCAGCTTGCTTCACAATGGTTAATTACTTCACGTGTTAGCGGGTTAGTTGGTCGTGCAGAAGCAAAAAATGTTGCCGCACTTGGCCCAGAGCTTGATCGTGTAAACGCCGCTCGAGTCCGCGCTCTAACCCTTGATTTACTGCGCGAGAATCCAGAAATAGCACCCGAATGGAGTAGCTTCAAAGAATTACTTCTATGGCGCGCACCCGTGCGACGAAACTCATCTCTGCAAGAAGAGTTAGCGGAATGGACGCTTCGCGAGGCGGAATGGCTTGGAATTACCGGACAAGGTGCAATCTCGAAGTTCGGTATCGAGTTCTTGAATGGAGATGATCTTTCATCGATCAATGAAGATCTTCCTAAAACTGTTGACCACATTTTGATTCAGAGCGATAACACCGCAATCGCTCCAGGGCCGCTAGAACATGAAATTTCACAAGCACTTGCAATGATGGCTGAAATTGAAAGTCGTGGCGGTGCAACTGTATATCGATTTACAGAAGCCACAATCCGCCGAGCACTTGATCATGGCAAAACTGGTGATGAAATTAAAACTTTCTTGGCAAAGACCTCTAAAACTCCAATGCCACAACCACTTGAATATTTAATTGCAGATGTTGCAAAGAAACATGGAAAGCTTCGTGTTGGAAATACCTCCTCCTTTATTCGTTGTGAAGATACAGCTTTGATTTCACAAATCATGAATGACAAGAAGCTAGAAATTCTTGGCTTGAGGAGAATTGCTCCCGAAGTAGTTATCTGCGATATGGATGCCACTGATGCAATGCGCATCTTGCGGGAATCGGGATACTTGCCAGCGGGTGAATCAGCTAACGGAATGATCTTGACCGGACCTCGCTCAAATAGAGCGATAGCAAAACCACGGCCACCACGCATTATTGGAGAAGTTGAGATTCCAACGGAAGAGAGCATGACATCTGCAATACGCATCTTGCGTACTGGTGAAAAATCTTCACATCGCCAAACTAAATTGCGACAAGTTGCAAGTGAAGCGCTAGGTCAACTCCCCCGCACATCTGCTAATGAAACGATGGAAGTTTTAAATCAGTTTATTTCTGAAGAAAAAACCCTCTCTATTGGCTACGCCGATAACAATGGTGGAGTAACTCATCGAATCATCGATCCAATTCGAATCAGCGCAGGAGCATTAATAGCAAAGGACCATGCAACAGGCGAGGTCCAATCCTTCAGAATCCCACGCATCACAGGCGTGGCACCGCTATAGACTTATCCCATGTTGGCAGACCTCGAAGCGTTAGTGAAGTTGGAATCACCAACTGATGATCTCGTTGCCTGCCGCGATGTAATTAATTTAGCTAGCGATATTGCAACACGTGTTCTTGGAACTCCTGCAGAAATTCGTGAAGTTAATGGCCGTCCAGTTTTTTGGTGGGGCGCACAAAACCCAGATGTAATAATTCTTGCTCACTTGGACACAGTCTGGCCAAAGGGCTCATTCAATCCTTTGTGGAGCGTTGAAGGAACTGCAGCGCGCGGTCCAGGAATTTTCGACATGAAGGCTGGATTTATTCAAGCCCTGTACGCGATGAAAGGCATAACTGGAAGCGCTGCACTCGTTGCAACTACTGATGAGGAAACCGGTAGTGCAACTAGCAAAGAGTTTATTAAGGAAATTTCCGCGAAAGCTAAAGCGGTACTAGTTCTTGAAGCAACATTGAATGGAAAAGTTAAAACTGGCCGAAAAGGTACAGCGATGTACCAAGTTCGTATTCATGGAAAAGCATCACATGCTGGTCTAGAACCTGAAAAAGGTGTCAATGCAACAACTGAGATGGCGCATGCTGTTCTAGCGATAAATGCAATGGCAAATCCAGAACACGGCACAACAGTTGTTCCAACAACTTTGCACTCAGGAAACACAACAAACACTGTTCCTGATTTAGCAGTACTTGATATTGATATTCGTTCATACTCAATGGCAGATCTACAACGTGTTGATGCTGCAATAAAAGGATTGACACCTGTTAATCCAGATACTCGATATGAGATCACCGGTGGTTTTAATCGCCCACCACTAGAACCATCTTCAACTCTGGCTTTATATGAGCGGGCTGAAAAGGTTGCTAAAGAGCTTGGAATGCCTCCTCTTGGGCACGCCTCTGTAGGTGGAGCAAGTGATGGAAACTTTGCAGCTGCAGCAGGGGCTCAAGTGCTTGATGGGCTTGGAGCAGTAGGAGATGGCGCTCACGCCGCGCATGAATGGGTAGACATCAGTACCCTTGAAGATCGCAGCAAGCTATTACATGCGCTAATAAAGGATTTACTTAATGACTGATGGTCCACTCATTGTTCAGAGCGACAAGACGCTTCTGCTCGATATCGACCATCCAATGTCCGTTGAATGTCGACGGGCAATCGCACCATTTGCCGAGTTAGAGCGTTCACCGGAACATATTCACACCTATCGATTAACTCCACTTGGTTTGTGGAATGCACGTGCTGCAGGTCATGATGCCGAGCAGGTAATCGACACACTCATTAAGTATTCACGGTACGCAGTTCCACATTCAATTCTCATTGATGTTGCAGAAACCATGTCTCGCTATGGTCGCTTGCGCTTAGAGATGGATCCTGTGCACGGATTGATTTTGATTACAACAGATACAGCGGTTCTAGAAGAAGTAATTCGAGCCAAGAAGATTGCACCATTGTTAGGTGCTCGCATTGATGCTGAAACTATCGCAGTGCTACCCAGCCAGCGTGGACAGATTAAGCAATCTCTATTACGCCTTGGTTGGCCAGCAGAAGATTTTGCGGGTTACGTTGATGGACAAGCACATGAAATTTCACTTCAACAAAAGGATTGGAAGATTCGTCCTTACCAGGAACTTGCCGCTGAAGGATTTTGGCATGGTGGTTCTGGCGTTGTCGTACTTCCTTGCGGTGCTGGAAAAACTATTGTCGGTGCAGCTGCTATGGCACATGCAAAGGCAACAACTCTAATTCTTGTTACAAATACTGTTGCTGCACGCCAATGGCGTGATGAGCTACTTAAGCGCACCTCATTAAATGAGGATGAAATAGGTGAATACTCAGGTGCGAAAAAGGAGATTCGCCCCGTAACTATTGCTACCTACCAAGTTATGACAAAGAAGAAGAACGGTGTTTACGCACACCTTGATCTCTTTGATTCATATGACTGGGGCTTAATTATTTACGATGAAGTGCATCTATTACCCGCGCCAATCTTTCGCTTTACAGCTGACATTCAATCTCGTCGTCGCCTTGGCTTAACAGCAACATTGGTTCGCGAAGATGGCATGGAGGGTGAGGTCTTCTCGCTGATTGGACCTAAACGATTTGATGTTCCTTGGAAAGAGATTGAAGCCCAGGGGTACATCGCACCTGCTGAATGTATTGAAGTTCGAGTAAATCTGACTGAAACGGAACGCCTTGCATATGCAACAGCTGAGCCAGAAAATCGCTATCGCAACTGTGCAACAAC
>ERZ650311.783-NODE-783-length-18161-cov-4.739810_pt1 | contig 18161 bp, 19 predicted proteins | sample MGYA00376247_ERZ650311 | MGnify/ENA primary metagenome ERZ650311 (study PRJEB26733, sample SAMN07839324) | wastewater metagenome | biome: small river; feature: stream; material: water | place: USA: North Carolina | collected 2016-07-28 ... | reverse complement strand
CCTCGTGCTTGCGACGGAGTTGGACCAGTTGCTCCCCGGCACCCTTGAGGTACTCCTGCGAGAACCTGGACACCATCCGTGCATCCAGGTCATTCCCTGTCACGCCCTCGTTCATCTGGGTCCGGGCATACCGGAGCACCTGAGTCACCTTGGGGTCACGGGGAGGTGCTGTCGGCGTCGCCACCCGTGCTTCGGGGGCCTTCACGCCCACCCCCTGCCCCTCGTAGGCGACCTTCTTCGCACTGAGAATGAGGGTGCTCCCCATCACCAGGGTCTCGGCCCCGGATGCCTTCTTGGACAGGATCTCTGCGGCCTGATCGCGAGTCAGAGTCCCGGCCTTCACCCAGCCCTTGACCACGGACAGGGCCTTCTCCCGGGACACGGTGATCTCACCCGAGCCCAGCTTCTGGATGCTCCCGGCCCACACCGACGCCCCTACCCCATCGCCTTGGTAGTTGGACTTCTGTGAGAGGGAAGCCATGTGGGCCAGAACCCGTTCAGCCTCTGCGGCACGGTGATCCGCCACCCGCTGTGCGTGTGCCTGTGCGAGAGCCGCGATGCGAGCGCCTTCCTGCTTGGCCCAGTCCGAGTTGCGGACCGCCTTCGGGTCCAGGGGCTTCACCCCAACGCCCGTGCCGTTGTACTTGCCGGTCTTGAGACCCGCGAGGGCGGGGTTCTCGATGACCCATGCCCCGTACTCGACCTTGTACTGGGGAGTGTGACCCGAGGCCAGGATGTGTCGGGCCGTCTTCACGGGAAGGAGTCCCGCGTGGACCCACCGGGCGAAGTGGCGTGCAGCCTGCTCCTGGGTGATGCCCTGTGCGGGCTTGGCGACCACCTCGCGGACAGGTGCCGGGGCACTGGCGAACACTTGCCACGCCTCCTCGATGGACACCCGGTCCGCCGGGGCGAGGTGGGAAGTGTACGTGGTCTCACGAGACACCCGAGTGGGCTCCGAAGCGAGAGCCGCCAGGAGTGCCCGGCGAGGGTCACCGCTGGCAACCTTGCGCCCAGAGGCTTCGAGGGTCGGGCGGTAGTGGGCGAGAGCCTCACTCCAGGGGATCTCAGTCACCACCTTCTTGCCCAGGTAGTTCTGGTAGGCGGCGAGCTTGGAGCCGGGCTTGGTGAGCCAGTAGCGGGCGCTCGCGCACCGCTTCTTGATCTCCTTGTCCCACTTCCCCGTGAGTAGCCCCGGGAACGCGCTGTCCCGAACGTACACCCGGCCCACCACCCCGTGCTCGGCCTTCACCGACCGAAGGGCGTGGGCGAGCTTCTGAAGACGCGGGTCCGTGTGGACGTGGGTCATCGCCTCACCGATGTGGGCTGCAACGCCCGCCACGATGTTCTCGAACGGTGCCCCGAACGCAGACTTCCGCATGGCCGAAGCCACCACCTCGCGGTACTGGTCACCAGGGAGGAGAGCCACCGGGGAGCGGGGCTGGGGCGGTACCACCACGTTGGGGACGAGATCGACCCCGTCCGTGCGGGTGCGCGTGCCCCATGCGTCCACGAGGCCCTGGATCACCGCGTCGTTGTGGTGATGTGGGAGACGGTCAGGGTCCTGCTCCACCACCTCCAACCACGACAGGTCTGTGATGTGGTTGGCGGTCTTGACCAGTTCCGACAGGTCACCCACGTCGGAGTTGGGACCTCCAGCGAACACGTCCCAGCCCATGTCGTCGCTGGACTCCTGGTCCGCGGTGACGATGCCGTCGGGGAGCTTGGCCATGCCGCTCTCCGACCGGGCAGCGGGTGCCATCCCCGTCGTACGGCTGGTGGTCGTGTCCTTGTGGTTCACCAACGGCCCCTCGCCGTACTCCTCGGAGAACGCGAAACCGTCCAGCATGAAGTTGCTGGCGAAGGTGGGCATGTAGCCGCCGTCAGGCGTACGGGAGCTCATCGGGTACCTCGGGTGGAACGTGCCTTGAGGGAGGCGGTCTTCACGGCCTTCGCTACCTCTTCCTCGTTTTCCTCATCCATCTCTTCTTCTTGCTCTTCCGCCCACGCCTCGGGGTCCTCGTTGATCTCCATGGCGTCCCCGACGATCTGTTCGACCTCGGCCCGCTCCTCGGGGTCTTCCTGACGGGAGACCGCCGCCCAATGCGGGGCACGGATCTCATCGTACAGGGTGTCGGACAGGGCGCTCAGAGCCTCGACACAGTTCATGTAGGCCCGACGCATCTCCGCGATCTTGGCGATGTAGCCCTTGCCACCCAGAGACCCGTCGGGGGAGATGTCCGCGGACTTGAGCTTGGCGAAGATGGCGTACGCGGACATGGAGTGACCCAGGGCCGCATTGGTGGCCCGGAGGACCTTGGCGAGAGGCTTGGTGTTCTTCGGGTCGAACGCGAAGTCCGGGAAGATCTTCCGTTCCTGCGGACCCGCGTCGTTCCACGCCCACTGGTTGGCGTCCCCGCTCTTGTCCTTGATGAACCGGACCTCACCCGCCGTACGGGACATCCCGGCCATGCGGGACATCACCACGTTGGCGACCCGGGTGGGGTCTGGTTTGTTGCGGGAGGTCATCTGGTCATACCTTCAGGGGGTTGCCGGTTTCGTCGAAGAGCCTCTCGATGACGAACTCACCCCCGGCCTTGGAGAGCTTCCACAGGTCCTTCGACGACTTGTGGACGAGCTCCTCGTCGGTGCCCGACTTCATGAAGTCCGTGAGGTCCCCCATGGCCGTGACGGTCATCCGGTACGCGGTGGCCGTGCGGGACTTGGACCCGGACCGAAGGTGGTTGCGGTGGACGCCGAAGAACCGGCCGTCGTCCCACTTCACGAACACGAGCCCGTTGAACTCCGTGGTGTCTCCCGAAGAGGTGCGAACCTTCACCACCGTCCCGCCCTCGCCCCGGCCCGGAGGCTCAGGGTAGCACAGGAGCGAGGAGAGCTTGCCGTCGAACGCCACACGGGTCCCGGAGGGGACCTCGCGGGTCACGGCAGTCAACCCCCGGACGTAGTCCCGCACCACGGTGTTGCCCGACAGGTGGGCATCCAACGTGTGGACCGCGTCGGAGTTGAGAGATCCACCTTCTTCCCAGAAATTGCTCACGTCTACCTCATCTGGGCGGCGACCTTGGGACAGGTCACCACCTAGTGAGTGGCGCGTCATAGGGCTGTTATTGGGTGACGGTCCAGCGAACCGTGGTGGTCACGGGAGATGTGAAGGTCACCGTGAACCCTGATGCGTCCCTCGCGGACACATACGAAGGGGTGGCATCCCCCGTGTCCAGGGACACCCCATAGGAGCCACTGGCCCGCGGGACATCAAACGCAACCGTCTCTGACGCCGACCCGACGAACGCGACCGACCCAGTCGTCACAGGCTCGGACAGGGTGCCTGTGCCCGCCACAGACCCTCGGGAAGAGAACTCCATGGACGCAGCAGTGGTGCCGTTGAGGGAGAGGTTCCCCACGGTGGAGCCCGCGACGGCCAGCGTCCGGTTCCCGTACATGGTCACGTTGCCGACCGAACACCCGTCGAGCGTCAGAGCCCCACCCGCCGTGAGGGTGGACTGGACGTTGCCAGTGATGCACCCGGACAGGGAGTACAGCGAGCCCGACACCGAGGGGAGGGTCCCAGCGGCGTTGTAGTCGGCCTGGACAGCCGGGTGGGTGCCACCTTCGATGTCCAGGAGCGCACACTGAGAGACCCGGAGGATGGCCGTCCCAGACGACCCCGTGGACTCGCAGTTGCGGAGGGTGACAAGGTCCACCGTGGTCGCCAGAACCGTGTACGAGCCCACTCCCGAGGCAGTGAGGGTACATCCATCCAGGACCACCCCATCCACCCCGAGAGTAGAACCCGCGGCCCCGATGAGGGACACGCATGGTTGCCCGCCGTTGGGCTGGACAACGATGATGTCCTTGAGGGTGAGGGATGTGGGGGTGGTGCTCACCGAGGACTGCACCGTGATGGTGGGGGCAGCACCCGCGGCGGTGATGACCACACGCCCAAGTCCCAGCACGGTGATCCCGGCCTTCTCGATGATCACGTTCTCGGAGTAGACCCCGGGCATGACCAGCACCAAGTAGGGGGATGTGAGGCTGGCGTCTGCGGGGACCGCCGTGATGGCGGACTGCACCGTGGTGTACCCCGCCCCCGACCCGGACTTCCCGACGATGAGAACCCCTGCGATGGTGGAGAGCCCCGCCATGTCCCGGAGGTTGATGCCCCCCGTGATGACCGCATCCACGAACCGAAGGGAGCCCGTGAGGGAGTCCCGGGTGATGGTGAGGGTCTGGCCGGAACCCGGCTCGATCCGTACCCCGTCAGCTTGGATGTTGGGCTGGGTCATCGGGACTTCTCCAGGAACCTACGCACCACCCTCGACGCCATCACGGCCCGAGAGAACCCCGGATGAGGCGGGAGCCTCTGTGCAACGTACTGCATCTCCTTGAGGGTCCACGGCTTCCCGAGGGGGGACAGGACACCGACCTTGAAGTACACCAAGAACTCCGCGCCATCGAGACCCCATGTCGGGTCGTTGGCCGAGATCACGTCCCACTTCGCCTGAGCGTTGGACCAGTGGAACGAAAACCCCCTGGTGGCCCTGGGCTTGGTGACGTGGGTCCCACGAACCAGCACCGGGAGTTGCCGCCCGAGACGGGTCGCGATGGCGTTGATCTCCCCGTCCACCTCCATGTCACAGGTGCCTTCGAGGAGGTTCCCATCCTCGAAGGTTGTGAAGAGGGCCATGCCGGGGTTCATTGTCAGACAGAGCTTCATCGGGGCCTCACACGAACACGTCGTAGCCGATGGTGCCCGTGTAGGTCACCCCCACCGACACGGTGAACCCTGTAGTGGACTTGGATGTCACCCGGACAGGGATGAAGTCGGTGGTGGAGAACACCACCCGGTACCCCGTCCCAATGAACGGGGTCACGAACGTCACCGTCTTGGATGTCTCGGCGGCGAAAGTGAGTTGGCCGTTCACGGCGCTGGTCTGGGCCACGAGGTTCTCCACTTGGGCAATGGCGGCAGTGATGTCATCGGTCACGGACTGGGGGAGGGATGTCTGCGAGTCGAGGATCCTCCCCTGGGGCGACTGAATGTCCTTCACCGAGATCAGCCCGGCTTGGTCGAGGGACACGGTGAAGTAGTAGAACTGAGGGGACACCCCAGAGCGGTAGGAGAAGTCGAACGTGGTGCGTTGGTAGGCCACAGGTCACCAGATGAAGTCGGTGTTGAGGCCCGAGCTCTCAGCCCAGTTGGCGAGCTTGCGGAGGGCATCCACGTTCGAGGACCACACCTCCACCCCGTCGCCCGTCTCCCTCACCCCCAGGTCGGGGATGATCGGGAACCGGACGTTCTCCTCAGAGGCACCCTTGCGGACCTGACGGTCCCGGAGCGACCTCAGGGAAGATGCGAACTTCTTGGCCTTGGAGGGGTGTGCGAACCCGAAGATGTTGAATCGGTACTCGCTCTTGGAGAGCGCAGCCAGCCAGCGGCTAGCCACCATCTTGGCCATCACCACACGGACTGTCGAAGGGGAATTTGCCAAGGGCCTCACCTGACAGTGCGGGTGGATAGGAGAACTAGCGGTCGCGCACCCGTGCCTGTGCCCGCACCCGTGCCATCCCGTCCAGAGCCTTCTGGACCAGTACTTCTTCCTGAGCGATGATGACATCGGGCGCTTCCAGCGCCTTCAGGCGTGCCAGACGCTGGCGACGGTTCCAGAGCACCAGCGTCCACTCTTCGAGCGTGCGTTCATCAGGCTGGGGCAACACCATGGTCGAGACCTCCACCTGTGTATATCCAGCCAGGAACCAATTCGTGCGGGGAAATCGTCGTCACGAATCCAGGACGAACCCGGACCGGATGGTCGGGAACGACCGCTGGACTTCCCGGAGGAGGTTCAGGTTCTCGGCCACGGAGTTGAACACGTTGCCGTAGAACCCCATGGTGGGGTGGTTGCTCATGCGCCGGGTGGACCGGATGAACCGATGGCGGACGAACCCCTGGGTCACTCCGAGACGCTTGGCGGTCTCAGACTGACAGGTGGTCTCGTACATGAGGACCAGGATCTCGATGTCCATGGGGTCGGAGAAGAAGCGCTTGAGGTCGGTGCGGAGATCGTTGGGGTCCAGCTTGGGGACCTCCAGGAGGTACTTGATCCGTTGAATCGCCCGTTGAAGGCGGTAGCAGACGGTGGGTTGGGACACCCCGAAAATCGTGGCGATGTCTGTCTGGCGGACGTGTCGGAAGAAGTACAGGTCGATAAAGTCCGCCTCGATGACCGGGAGGTGGTCGAGGAGCTTCCGCACCCGGTCGATCACCAGCAGGTCTTCCTCATCCGGGTCCGTGAAGATGGTCACGAACGACGTGATGACATCCTCGGTCGTCAGGCTGTCGATGTGGCAGCGCGACGAGTGGGGACGGTAGGTGTGGTTGTCGGTCTGACTCCAGGTGTCGGGGTCCACCACCTCGGGGAGGACTCCGGGTGCGTCCAGCACCATCTCGGACGGAGGGGGCGCAGGGGCCGGTGGAGGTAGAACGGGTGACGGTGCGGGGGCACCCCCCTCACCGGCCAGCACCTCGATGATGGCCAGCGCCCACGGGGTCTTGCACCGATAGAACACACTGAGATCGTACGGGTGTGTCACAGCCATGACTCTCCCCCCTCCAGGAGCTCGTCAAGAGAGACGGTCTCGCTGTCCGGGCTGGTGGATTTGGTGTTGGTGTCTGTTGCGAAGGTGACGAGGTTCTTGGGAAGGACGGTGATGCTGGTCAGGGAGCGAAACTCGACCCTCACAGCCACCCGATGGTCGTACAGATCCACGACCACCCCTTCAAGGTCTCGGTAGTTGCCCCCGGTGATCTTCACCCGGGCACCCACCTCCAGGTCTGAACTCAGGGACTCGGCCAACCGGGCCTTCATCCCGTCCACTTCCTTGTTCGGGAGGGTGTGGATCACCCGCATCCCGCGGACGTTGGAGGAGAACACCCTCGCCACCAGGGGTGACTTCTCCAGTGCGAAGTACCGCACCTCAGGCAACCCCGTCGCCACGAAGGCATAGCCCTCGATGAGGCGGACGGAGACCGTACGGCCCCCCTTGGTGTAGCTGGCGTAGGGGACGAAGACCTTGAAGGTCTCGTCTACCCCGAGAAGGGATCGGAGAGAGCTCTCCAGCTTCCCCTCGATGGCTTTGAGTTCACCCGGCTTGGTGAGCTCCAGAGTCGCCCAGGTTGTTTCGTCCCGATTGTCCAACGCCGTCCTGCCCCTGTTCGAGTTCTACGACTCGACGCCGCACAAGTTGAAAGAACTCCAAGGGAGAGTAGAGGGAGGAGAACGGAGCGGGCGCGGGAGGCGGGGTGTGGTCTTGAACCTTGGCATTGATCGCTCGGGGCTGGACGTAGACCCCGTCCACATTGGACGGCTTGTCCGGTGTCGGGACGTTACCATCCAGCTTGGAGACCGTCGGGACGGGGGCGGGGGTTTTCGGGACCTCCGCGAGAACCACCCGCACACCACGATGCAGTTGGGACAGGTCACAGAGGAGCATAGAAGACGTGGGCCGTCCTGGACGAGACGACAATTTCTCTGCGAAGTCAAGTAACTCCATCCCAAGAGCCCGACCCAGCCCCTCCACGGCGTCGCGATTGAGGTACGTGGGAACCACCACAGGCCCGAGAGAAGCCCTGTACGCGAGCATGGACATGTCCGCGAGCTTCTCGTAGGCGGTGATGGGGCTCATGGTCTTCAGGAGCTCCGCGGTCTTGGAGATGGACGTGGCGAGGTCGGTCTTGAGGGTGGCGAGGATCTCCAACACCGTGTCGGAGTAGTCCAGATGGAGGTACTTGGCCACGTTGGAAACCGTGACCCCACCCAGCATTGACACCCCTTCGACGGCCTTGAGGGCGTCACGGATGTGGCACTCGGTGATCTCCCCGATGAGGTCCAGGGCCGGGCGCTCGTAGGGGATGCCCTCCTTCTCGCAGACCATCGCCAGACGCTCCCCCACCTGTTCGGGGGCCACCGGGCGGATCACGAACGCCGGGGCGCATCGGGACAGGATGGTGTTCCGCATCCGTTCGGGCTCGGTGGTGCAGAAGATACAGACCAGGGACTTGTCCTGCGTCCCAGGGACGGTGTCCTCCAGGGGCTTGAGGAGAGCATCCAGGGCGTCCTTCGTGAGTTGGTGAGACTCGTCCAGGAGGTACAACCTACGCTTCCCGCTGAACGTGCTGTACTGAACCTCCTCCACGATCTTGCGGACCGAGTCCTTGCCGCTGTTGGTGGCCGCGTCGATCTCGAAGAAGTCAGGGGACGTACCCCCGTCGAGGATGGACCGACACGAGACGCACTGATCACAGGGCTCACCCTCTACGGGGTTCGAGCACAGGAGAGCACGGGCAAGGACCCGTGCGAGGGTGGTTTTCCCACTCCCGAAGGGTCCCGCGAACAGGTAGGACTGGTGGAACCCGGCCCCACTCGCCACGTACTGCTTGAGGATCTGGATGGTTTCACGCTGGCCGAGAACGTCAGCGTAGGTGTGGGGGCGGTACTGGGTGTCGAGGGCCACGGGCTACCTTACGCCCCCCGCGCGAGACTACGGGCGGTCGTCCTCGGGGGACACCCCCTCACGAACCTCGCGTGCCTTGCGCTCCGCACTGCGGTCGCGGCCGAGCCACGTCAGGGCGAGGATGTCGCCCCAGGTGGTCCAGAAGCCGTCGTGGCCGTGGTTGGAAGGGATCGCCTGAACGACCATGGCCACGAACGGGGCGAGGGCGGTCGTGGCGAGCTTGAACCCGAGACTGGGCTTCCACTCTTCCTTGGGTGCGGTGGGATCGGGGGAGCTTGTTTCCATGGGTGTATTACGCCCATGGAAGACGGGTCTCAGAGCATCGTGTCCACGAGACTCATGCACAGGTGGTCGAGCGCCTTGGTGTTCGGACTGTGCGGGAGCTTCGAGCTCTCGTACAGGGCGTCCATCTCCTGGTCCTGTGCCGTCGCCCACTCCACCAGGGACTCGTACGACCACGAACCCGCACGGATGGTCAGGAGCTCCTCGGCGTCGGGGCGGCGGACCACCACCTTGCCAGTGGTGAGGATCTCCCGGCACATGCGGAGGAGGCGAACGAGGTGCATCGCGTGCTTGGTGTCATACCCGTACTGGGCCTCGATGGCGGCACGCTCGGGGTTGCGGGACTTGAGCCACGTCTGGTAGCTGTCCCAATCCTGCTTCTTGGCCCTGTACGCCTTCTCCTGGACGAGCAGGGCGATGAGGTTGTCGTCCATGCCCAGGGACTTGGCCGTGTTGACGAACACGTCCTCGCTGGACACCTTCATCCGGGCGAGGAAGTCCGTCATGCGGTTCCGCAGCGCGATGCTCTGCGACGCATCGAGCGAGGTCCAGTCGAGGTCGTGCCACGTCGCCACCTCGCGCACGACCATGGACATGGCCACCGAGAGGTTCTCCCGCTGTGGCCCGGACATCTCGTTCTCGGGACGAAGCCCGAAGTCCTCCCGGCGAGGGGGTGCCAGAGGCGGGTTCTTGAGCCACTTGTAGTGGACGTTGATCCGCTTCATCTGGGCCATGGCGTAGCCCGAGAACGTGTGCCGGGCCTTCTTGGACAGGAACAGGTCCCGCGCATCCACCAGCATCCGACCCGCGTGGGTCATCACGACGTGGTTGCTGGGGTCCGTCCACAGCACCTCGATGATGTTGGGGTTGCAGTCGCGAGCGAGGGCCATGAACTTCCGCACCTCGTACACCACGAGGTCCTCGGGCTCGCCCGACTCCGCTTGCTCGAACTTCTGGGTGAAGCCCGTGAAGTAGGCGCGGGGAGGGATCGCCACGCCCTTGTAGTCGGTGTCCGACGTGGGGAGGCTGGTCCCGTAGGCCCGCGAACCGTGCTGGGTGAGGAAAATGGTCCTGTCCTTCAACCAGGGCAGGTTCACGAACTTGGTGAGATCGGGACAGGGGAGAGGTTGCATCCCCGTCTTACGCCCTCACCTCAGTACGTGGTGGGGTTGAGAACGGGGTCCTCGCCGTGGAACAGGACGCCCACCCGGTTGGCGAGACGGATGAGGGGCGGGAGGGACTCCATGGTCACGTAGTCCTTGCGGGTCACCACGAGGTCAGGATTGGTCCGCGCCGCGTGCTTGGCAGGGAGGGCGTCGAGCTCCACCGCGGTGAACGGACGATCCGTCGTGCGGCGAACCACGAAGGTCCCGCCCAACAGGTGCCGCGCGTAGACCTTGGGGTCTACGCCCTTGTCGGCCAGCATCTGGAGCATGTCCGAACGACCCTTGTTGTGGAGGGCCGTGTGGGAGAAGTGGCATCGGGCCAGCGACGACACCCCGTTCTTGTAGGCGTCGAGCTCCCGCCACAAGAGCACGTTGGAAGCCTCGACCTCGTCCGGGACGTTCCACACCCTCGCGTCGAACAGGGGCATGAGGTGCGCCTTCTCGGGGAGGAAGTTGGGCAGTTCCCGGTTGAAGTGGGCGCTGGCCACCGCCGCGAGCATCGAGACCGTCTTCTGCACCCGTCCACCGAAGTAGGGGGTGGACTCGTCGCTCTCCTGCATGAGGACGAGGCTGATCTCATCGGACTGTGTGTACCCCACCCGTGCGTTGGTCTCCTCCACCAGACGGCGTGTGGTGGACACCATCAACGCCGCCAGACGGGTGTCGTACGGGCGCGTGAGCCCCGCCGCGAAGGTGTGGAAGGCCCGGCCGTCGATGCGGACGCAGACGGGCAGACCGGGAGTGAGACGCTCGGACGGAGGGGCGTCTGGATTGGGACGCCCGTAGCACCACTGGTGCTCGTACATCTTCATCCGGTCGCCAAGCTCGTCACGGCTGTCAGGCGAGATGGGATCGCTGGGGTTCATGGAGGTGTTACGCTCCAGGCGCGGGAGGCACGAACTCGACCCCGGTGTTCATGCTCACCGTGACCCGGCGAAGCTCGAAGTCCTCGGCCTTGGGGGCGGGCTCGTTGTGGCTCTGGTCGTTGGTACACCAGAACGCGATGATCTCACGGGCCTCGGCCTCGTCGAGGTAGATGCAGGGCCCTCCACGGGTGTCCAGGATCACCTCCCGGTCGTCACGGCGGACGATGGCGACACCCTCGATGGGGAGGCACATCTTCCACTTGAGGCTGTCGGTGAACTCCCTCAGGGCCGGGACCACCCGAGACAGGGTGAGGGTCTCGTCCCGTCGGTGGCGGAACTCGGCCTTGCGCTTGGCCTCCTCGTCGGGGTGGTCCCCGGACGAGTGGAACATCTGGACGTAGCCGTACATGCGGAGCGCGTTCTCCAGGGTGTGAGCGCAGGTCTCACGGCGACGCTCCGGGGTCCTCTTGGCGGGCACGTCCATCCACGACGCCCACCGACGATCCTTCACCACGTTCCACACCTGGACCAGCATGTACAGGGGGTTCGTCAGGGTGTCCTGGTCGGGGGTGAACCCGGCCTCGAACCACTCCATGAACCCGTCGTGGGTCTTCATGAGCTCGACGATCTCGGCAAGCTCTCGCATGGAGGCCCAGCCGCCGTTGGCCAGGAGGGACATGATGCAGTCCCGGATGGCGCTGATGGTCCCACAGCACACCCCCAGCCACTCGCCCTCCCGGTGGACGATCCCCACCCACTGAGCGGGCGTCCACGGGATGCAGACGTTGTTCACGAAGCGAGCCCGAGCGGGGCCGTACTCCATGTGATAGCGGACCCCGAGGGCGTCCAATTCAGGGAGGGGACCCGACATCGGAGGGTCGGGGGTCTCGGACGGCGGGACTTCTTCGCGGCTCTCGTCACTCATGCCTGTGTTACGCCCCCGCTCTGACCCACACCTTGCCGTTGTGCAGGTAGGCGACACCCGCGGCATGGATGGGTGCCCCCGTGAGGGCGTAGCAGAAGGTGCCGCCCTTGTAGGGGTTGTAGACCACCTCCAAGGTGCCATCCTCCGCTACACCCCCGTAGGCCACCATGGTGCCTCGCACCACCGCATGGACGTTCTTGCAGCGTTCCCGCAGAACTCTCTGGCGACCCGCCTCGGAGACACGGAAGGTGACAGACTCCAGGGTCACACCCTCGCAGTGAGACCTCACGATGCCACGGTGTCGAACGGACCAGCACTTGCGGTGGAGGTTCCGGTACACGTCCACCACCTGTCCAAGAAGGTCCATGGACGGACGGTACCAAAACAGACCGGCGGGTGAGCCCGTGAGAGCTACCCGCCGTGGTTCGGGGTGAAGGACTCGAACCTTCGTAGCGGGATCCAAAGTCCCGCGTCCTGCCATTAGACGAACCCCGAAGAGGGTTCGGGCTTAGGGAGTCGAACCCCAATACCGAGATCCAGAGTCTCGTGTCCTGCCAATTGGACGAAGCCCGAGCGAAGCAGCGACTACCCCAGCAACGGAGCTCTCCGCAGAGAGCCACCCGTCACCAGGGCATCACTGTTGCTGTTGGCAAGGAGCCAGGGAATCGAACCCTGCGGACTGGTTTTGGAGGCCTGTCCCGTCACCAGAACGCCCCTTGTAGGGGGAGCGATCGGATGAGGTACGCCAGTTCTCTCGGGCGAGGGGGGTCATGGAAGTCTCTGTGTGTTGTCTAGCTTGAGGGTTCAGGGGTGTCAACCGAAATCGAATGGGGGGTGATGTCACTTAGCGGTTTATGGGCCGTTGAGCTACATGAACACATGTAGGAGGTGCCCCAACACAATCCCGTCGGCCATCTTGGTGGAGGGGAAGCGGAAGATCCTGAGCAACCGGAAATACTGTCTCAGTTGCAGCCCCTGGGGTCAACACAACACCAGGATCCTCGATGGGGACAAGCTCTCCCGAACCGCCAGAGATGGAAATGCCCGGATGGTCAACGACTACCGCCAACGGATGAAGCTCCGAGCCGTAGCCTACAAAGGTGGGAAGTGCGAACGCTGCCCCTATGACAGGTGCGTCTCAGCACTCACGTTCCACCACCTTGACCCTAGCCAGAAAGACTTCACGATCTCCCAGGTCACCCGACGTTGGGAGGTAGTCCGGGCAGAACTGGACAAGTGCATCATGCTGTGCATGAACTGCCATGCAGAGGAGCATGACAGACTGAGGAGCTTGGACTAGCTCACTGGGTGGGACTCGAACCCACAACCCCACGGTTAACAGCCGTTCGCACGACCATCGTGCTGCCAGTGAATGAGCGACGGAGACGTTGTCCCCAAGCCGGTTAGAGCTTGGGGGTCCGATTCTTCAGCGTCGAGTTCATCCTGGAGCACATGACGAGACCCTCAATCCGTAGACTACGCAGCCACTGAGCTACATCCCCGTGAACAGACTTGCAGCCGTGAGCTAGTCACGGCGGGTCGATTCAGGGGATGGAGCACCGTGACGGAATCGAACCGCCGCTGGCGTTGAAGCCGCCGGGGTTGCAACCCGGACCCTTCCCATTCAGGTGAAACGGTGCGGACTGAAACAGAGCGGGAGACGGGACTCGAACCCGCAACATCCGACTTGGAAGGACGGCGCTCTACCATTGAGCTACTCCTGCACACGAGACCTTCACCGACGGTGATGACCGTAGGGACACGCCCTCGTGACGTGGAGCGGGGGACGGGACTCGAACCCGCAGCCTTCGACTTGGCAGAACGACGCACCACCATTGTGCTACCCCCGCAGGAGAGACTTGCTGCCGGGGTTTCTCCCCCGGCGCAGGTACCCTTGGTAGTGGAGGCGGGGATTGAACCCGCGACCCCTCGCTTATCAAGCGAGTGCTCTGACCCCTGAGCTACTCCACCATCGAACACACCACGGCCCGCACGCGCAGCGCGGGCCTCGGTAATGCTCAGGTGGATGGACTTCAGGGGGCGCATGGTCGTGGTCTCAGTGAGGGATCTTCGTGTGGAGCCGATGATAGGAGTTGAACCTACAACCGTCGGTTTACAAAACCGCTGCTCTGCCAATTGAGCTACACCGGCATGGTGAGTCTTGTTGCCGGTGAACCCTTGTCAGAGGCTCATCCGGCGGTTGGCGTCCGCGTGGTGGTTGTGGTCTTCATGATGGTCTTGGGACCCTGACTCTCTCTGTCGCCGCACCCCCTGCGGGGTGAAGCTCGAAAATCAGGGTCTTGGTAACGGGAGTAGGATTTGAACCTACGGCCTCCGGGTTATGAGCCCGACGAGCTTCCAGACTGCTCCATCCCGCAACAGAATCGAGACGATGTGGGGTCTACCAGAGCGTTGGTAGTGGCGTGATTCGACTCGGGGTGGCGTGAATTGAAGCGTGCGACGAGCGGGTGGTGTGATTTGCTCGCGCGTGCCGTCGCCACCGTCTCATTGTGGCACAACGACGGGGTTCCAAGTTCCTTGGCGCCTCGTGACATAGCCTGTCCGTGCCCTCCCTCGGCGTGAGAATGCGCCGCCCTCCCTCTCCCGTACCACCCTCCAGAGCGCACCGCGGCGAGCCTCCCAAGGCTCTGCGCGCGTCGTGGGGCTTGTGGGGGACCGGGTAGCAACGGACTCTGTATTGCTCAAAACACCTTAAAACAAGGTGGTTGCGCTTGATTTGAAGGGTGGGAAGCGTGTACTGAACAGAGTTTCAGGAAACGCCCCGTCCCGTGGTTGCTACCCACGAGACGGGGCTGGTAACACCGGCAGGGTGAGCCTGCACGGCGTCACGCAAACCAAAGCGTAGGCTGCCCGCCGGGGAAAGGCAATGACCGTGAACGTGCTCTCCATGCAGGAGCGCGTGCGGGTGGTGTCTGCCCTCGTTGAGGGCACCTCCCTGCGCGCCACCGAACGCCTGACGGGCGTTTTCCGACAGGCCATCACCGGCCTTCTGCTGTGCGTCGGGGAGGGGTGCCGTTGGCTCCTCGACGCGACGATGCGCGACCTCCACTGCGATGTGCTGGAGCTCGACGAGGTGTGGGCCTTCGTCGGGAAGAAGGAAGGCCACCTCACCCCCGACGACCCCGAGGAGTACGGGGACCAGTACACCTGGATCGCGCTCGACGCGCGGACGAAGTTGGTGCCCGTCCATCGCGTCGAGAAGCGGACGCCCGCCGCTGCCAACGCCTTCGCACGGGAGCTCCGCGGGCGCGTCCTCGGAGCGCCGCAGATCACGACCGACGGTCACAAGCCGTATCTGGCCGCGGTCGAGGCCGCGTTCGGGAAGAAGGTCCACTACGCGCAGATCCTCAAGACCTACCGCGCCGACGAGTCGAGCGGCGCGAGCCGCGACGACGTGCGCTACTCGCGCGGGCGCGTCGTGCGCTCGGTCAAGCACCCCATCACGGGCACGCCCGACGACGACAAGATCAGCACGAGCTTTGTGGAGCGGGGCAACCTCACGCTGCGCATGAGCCAGCGCCGATTCACGCGGCTCACCAACGCCTTCTCGAAGAAGGTCGAGAACCTCAAGGCGGCGGTCGCGCTGCACTTCGGGTACTACAACTTCTGCCGCGTCCACATGACGTTGCGTGTGACGCCCGCGATGGAAGCGGGGCTCACGGACCATGTGTGGTCGATCGAAGAACTCCTCACTGCGGCCCACGCGGCCTACGAAGCGCCGCCCCCGCCGCCGCTCGCTCCGGTGACGACGCTGTCGAAGCCGCGGGGTGGTTCCTTCGGACGGTCGCCCTCGCGCAACACGCCCCTTCCGGGCCAGCTCGCTCTCCCGTTCCTGGAGGTGCCGTGATGCGTCGCCCTGTGCGTCTCACGCTCGGGACGCTCCCGTTCGATCTCTGGCCTGACGGGCGCGTTACCGTCACCCTGGCGCCGCAGTTCATGCCCTTCGGCGCGGCGATCAGTGCAACCGTGCTCTATCGAGACCTCACCGCGTTTCTGAACGCTACGAGGAGGCAGCGCGGGTTCTAGAGCGCGAGGCTTCTCTCTCACAAACCATCGATAATGGCCCTGATCTTCGTATCCAACACCGGCCCCAGCATCTTCACTTCCTGCCCTGAACCGAATGCCTTGGCGAAGTCCGTGACGTTCATGCGGACGGTCTCCTGATGATCGATGCTCCGAATGGAACCGCGAGGGACGGGTTTACCGAGTGCATAGGTCATCACCGTCAGAACCCCATGTGCAGGGGCGGTGACTGTGGGAACGTTCCCGAGCCACTTGCCGAACTCACGATAGACCCGCGCAGGCACTACGAAGTAGCCTCCCCGGTGACACAGAGCGGACGCCGAAGCAATCACCCCTTTGAGAATCAACTGCGGGATGAGTCGTTTCCACACGTTTGCCCAATTCATCCCGTGCTTCAAGTCGGGGATCTCGTCCGCTTCGCTAGAATAAGCCTCCCAGGCAGCGTGATAGTTGCCGGTCGTGTCGATGCTTTGCACCTCGCAGGGCACCGCCAGATCGGGAGTTCCTCGTTGCAGCCGCACAACGACCCAATCCAGGGCCAGAGAGAGGGTCTTGTCCCCGAGACGGGTCAATCCGATCTCCCCGTTGGAGAACTTCCCCAAAAGTACACCACACTCAGCAGGCAGAGTGTTCCTTTTCTTCCGCTTGGAGAACTCCTTCGCAGAGTATATCTGAATCTTATCAGAGCCATGAGCATCGAAGAAACACGCTTTCACTACGGCGTACTTCTCCGCATACAGACGATTCGGACAGATGATGACCTCTTCTGGCGTGCCTGTCCGACTGGACTTGTTCAACACGCTGCATGTGCCGTACACCACCATGGAGCCGTCGCGCTGGGGATGGCTGTGCTTGATACAGGTGTCTTCGGTAAAAGGGCACTTCTGACTCTTCCACTGCTTTCGTGCGGCGTCAGAGTCATCATCAGGTGCGTATCCAAACAACTCGGCGAGGTCGTTTCCGTTAGCGCGTGGCATGTGCTCGACTGGTCTGTTGATGGGTGAGCAGCAGAAACTTGATGTGGTTGGCGATGGCAAGAGCCATCAGTGGAGCTACGGCATTCCCGACTTGTCGGTACTGATCGGCTTTCGATCCAGTAAACCGGAACCAGTCCGGGAAGGATTGAAATCGAGCGGCCTCACGCACGGTGATGATGCGCTCTTGTTCGTAGTGGAACACGGTTCCCCAGTGGGGGTCACACTTTGTCAGTACGGTCCCAGACAGGGCGCTTGGGTCGAGTCTTCCATACCTTCGTGTGTGGTCGCTCCTGCGTGCGCGCTTCATACCTTTGGGGAGCAGCTCGTGCGGAATGTCGCGCCAGGAACCACCCGGTTCGACGTGGCGCATCCGCTCGATGTTGATACTCGTCACGTTCGCGCAGGCATGATTGTAGAGTTTGGTAGACCCCTCGCGCATACGCTTCTGAAAGGCGCTGTGGGCCGCGAGGGTATAGCAAGACTCATCCGCTCCACCGCCCGAAGGTACAGGGGGAAGATCCCCGATGGCTTCGCGCACGGTCACGGGCGCCCGAAGGCCGCGCCCAAACAGATCCAGGGTGCCGCTTGGGCGACGGATGGCGTGTGTGAACGTGTAGTCCGCGCCACCCGAGAAGTTAGGGCGCTGCGTGCTGTAGTGGACAGGTTCCGGGAAGGTAAGCTCGACTCCCAGGAGTCGCGTCCCCAGAAGCACGAGCCGCCACCGCTCCTGTGGCACACCGTAGTGTGCCGCGTTGAGGATTCGGAATTCTACCCGGTAGCCCGTTTCCTCGAACGCCCGCACCACGTCCCGAAGGGTTCTTCCTTCTTCGTGGGAGATAAGACCAGGAACGTTCTCCAGCACCACGAACTTCGGTCGCAGCCCTTCGAGCACGAGCCGCACGTAGTGTCTAAAAAGATGGTTCCGAGGGTCTTCGCTGGAACGAATAGGAGCGTTGATGCTGAATCCTTGGCAGGGAGGGCCTCCCACCATTACGTCGGGGCTCATTCCGCTGTTGCTGCACTCCCTGCGGATGTGATCCGCGGAGAGCTCCTGAATCGGGCACACGAACGGCTTGACGTGGGGGAAGTTTACCGAGAACGTCGCAGCGGCCTGCGCGTCGATTTCATTGAAAAACAGCGGTGTAAAGCCCGCTTCATGGAACCCTACCGAGAGTCCACCCGCCCCTGCGAAAAGGTCTCCGCAGGTAAGAGGCTCGGACGGTTCCTTGAGAGCAGCAGGAGTCATGCCATGTGAAACCGATGCGTAATCACGCACAGAACAGCCCGTACCATGGGTGGAGCGGTGGTTGGTCGGTGCCTCATCCATTGATGTCAGCATCGTATCAATCAGATCGGAAGAGCACACGTCTGA
>ERZ650311.780-NODE-780-length-18182-cov-17.790754_pt1 | contig 18182 bp, 22 predicted proteins | sample MGYA00376247_ERZ650311 | MGnify/ENA primary metagenome ERZ650311 (study PRJEB26733, sample SAMN07839324) | wastewater metagenome | biome: small river; feature: stream; material: water | place: USA: North Carolina | collected 2016-07-28 ... | reverse complement strand
TAAGCAGCAGGCTTATTTGTTGCCCTTAAGTTCCCCGCGAATTAGGTGATAGAGCAAAGCCTGAATAGTTGTACGGCGATGATATGCCTCTCGCCAAATTACTGACTTAGGGCCATCGATAACTGATGCCGCAACTTCCTCACCACGGTGAGCGGGCAAGCAATGCATAAAGATGGAATCTTCTGCAGTCAACGACATCAAGCGATCATCGATTGCAAATGGTGAGAGCGCTGCGAACTTCTCTGCGCGTTCTGCCTCTGGGTCCCCCATCGACATCCACACATCTGTATAGAGAACGCTCGCATCCTTTGCCGCAGCCTCTGGATCGTTTGTAATCTCAATAGTCGCGCCGCTCTTTGCAGCGATTGCCTGCGCACGAGTAATAACTTCTGCATCAGGCGCAAACTTTCCTGATGGGGTTGCGGCAACAACATGTGCACCCATGATTGCGCCCATAATCAACCAAGCATTAGTCATATTGTTGCCATCGCCGAGGTAAACAAACTTACGGCCGCTGATATCACTGCCAAAGTTTTCACGAATTGTTACCCAGTCAGCCAAGAGCTGTGTTGGGTGATCAAGGTCAGTTAAGCCATTGATAATAGGAATTGTCGAATTTGCGCCGAGCTCATCAACATCAGATTGAGCAAAGGTGCGAATAATCATCGCATCGCAGAATCCACTGATGATGCGCGCCGTATCTGCGATTGTCTCGCCGCGACCAAGCTGGAGCTCATCGCCGCGAAGGAATATTGGAGTTCCACCAAGATGGGCGACCGCTGTTTCAGATGCAAGACGAGTACGAGTCGAAGGCTTGGTCATATAGATAGCAACGCTCTTGTTGGCTAAAGCAGTATTAGCTCGCAGAGGTTGTGCAGCGAAATCGCTGGCAGTTGCCAAGAGGAGTTCAACATCTTCACGAGAGAGATGTTCTGTTCTCAATAAATCCTTCATCACAGAATTCTACCCGCCCGATGCCAAGCCTTTCACAGAGTTATTTCTGCCTCGCCACTATCCTTGCCGCATGGGTTTATTCACGCGTGAAGATAAGGGCATCGGAATCAGCACCGATACCGATACCTTGACGCGCACTGAGACAGCACCCGATTTTCAAGAGGATGACGGCGGCCACGATCGCTTCGCTCATTACATCAAGAAAGAGAAGATTGTTGAGTCCGCTGTAACGGGCAAAGCGGTAAAGGCTCTCTGCGGAAAGAAGTGGGTCCCATCAAGAGATCCTTCCAAATATCCCGTGTGTCCCATGTGCAAAGAGATCTTCGAAGGCCTTCGACCTGGCCCAGAAGATAACGAGTAATTTGCGACATCGTGTAATGAGTATAAAAAATCGGGGAGTTATATCTGTAGTTGCGGCTCTAGTCAGTGCAACCTTCTTGGCCGGAACGTTAATTGCTCCAGCAGCACAAGCAGATAACCCACCTCGCAAAATTCTGACGGGATGGATTCCTTATTACTCCATTAAGACTTCTCTGCCTGCAGCAATCAATAATGCTGATCTCATCAAAGAGGTAATGCCATTTTGGTACACACTGAAGTTCGATGGCAAAAATCAGAAGACTGTCGTCACAGATTTATATACACCTGCAAACCCGAGCGTTCCGATGGCCCAAACCGTCGGTGCACTCCGCAACGCAGGATTCACACTAATACCAACCATCACTGATGGAACTGCTAAGGATGTACTGGCTGGATTACTTGCAAAGCCAGCAGCTCGCACCCAGATTGTTCAAGCGATTACAACAATGGTTCTGGCAAACAATTACGACGGAATTGATTTGGATTTCGAAGGATTTGCATTTGTCGATAGCAATTCAACCTGGCCTAAGACAGCGCCACTATGGACGGCATTTGTTAAAGAATTGAGTGCAGCTCTCCATGCTGAAAAGAAGTTGTTATCGGTTTCTACTCCTTACGTTTTAGATCCCAAGGGCACCCAGAAGGGTTATTACGTCTATGCATGGGCTGCAATTGCGCCATTCATTGATCGCCTACGCATCATGACTTATGACTACTCTGTTGCAAAAGTTGGCCCTCTTGGTCCAATCACATGGACAGAGCGAACACTTCAATATGCAGTCTCCGTGATGCCTGCATCGAAAGTATTTATTGGAATTGCTGGTTATGGCCGCGACTGGGTGACGTCTGTCAGCGGTGTCTGTCCTGCAAACGTGGCATCAGTAATTAAAGCCGGAGCCAAAGCTGCAACTTTTGTGATGCGAGATGCACAAACGCTCGCGGCTTCATATGGAGTCACTCCTGTATTTAATGAACAGTTTGGCGAGATGACCTTTAGCTACCAGAAGGTTTACAACGGTTTGACTGCAGGTGGACTTTCTACATCGTGCACAGCTCAACGAACTGCTTGGTATCAGGATTCGAAGGCGTTCACATTGCGCGCAGCTCTCGTTGATAAGTATCGACTCGGCGGAATAGCAGAGTGGACGCTCGGAATGGAAGAGCCTCTTGCCCTTGAAGGAATCCGTAACGTTGCAAAGGCAATTGCACCAGACCAAGTAACAGCTGCAATCACAATTGATAAGACAGCTATTGAATACGGCGATCCAATCACGATTGCAGGAACCTTCACCATAAAAGACAAGTCTCCACTTGCGAATATTGCAGTTCGCATTGAAGGAAAATCTGCCGGAGATTCCAACTGGCGACTTCTGACAACGGCCACTACAGATGCGTCAGGCAAGATTGCTAAGCCGCTCTTGATTGGCAAAGCCACCACTATTCGCGCTTACAGCGAAGGCACTTGGGAGCGCGGAGAAGGAATTTCAAATGAAGTCGCAATCACAATGTCTCGCTTGTTATTTGTGACAGCCCCGTCATCCGTGAAGAAGAACGAGACATTTACAGTTACCGGATCCATCCGCCCTCGCACAGCAGGAACCTTTATTCAATTCGAGAAGTTGGTAGCAGGTAAGTGGCAACCATTCGGGTCTGTCATCACCACTGACCCGCAGGGTGCTTTCACCTTCCCAGTTGCAGGTCAGGTAAAGGGAGTTCTCACTCTTCGAGTCAGTGCCGCAGCTCAAGCTCAGTGGCCAATCACCACAAGTAAGCCTTTCTCCATACTTATCCGTGGCGTTGGCTCGTCAGAGTTGGTTAAATAAATCCATGGCAGGTATTTCTCATGGCTAAATTGGCAGATGCTCTTGAAGAAGAGATTGCAGCAATCTTCTCTGGAGATACTCCATGGGTCACAATCGTCTGGGATGACCCGGTAAACCTTCAGAGCTATGTCACCTACGTTTTTATGGAGTTATTCGGATATTCAAAAGCTAAAGCAACCGAACTAATGATGCAGGTGCATACAGAAGGAAAAGCAATAGTCTCAACCGGCAGTCGCGAGGAGATGGAGCACGATGTTGCTCGCCTCCATGAATACGGATTATGGGCCACGCTGCAGCGCGGGGATCAAATTTAATGGCCGCAACTGAAGGCTTTAAGCGCCATGGTGCAGATTCATATGTCGCGACATTTGCTGAGTCCGAGAAAGAAGTGCTTCTCAACCTGGTTGAACAAATGATTGAACTCCTTGCAGAGCGCGTCGATCATGGCCATGAAGATCCACTCGCTGCAATGGTCGGAATTACATCGCATGATTCACCTCCGGAAGATGAAGTCCTGCATCGCTTACTACCAAATGCTTATGCAGATGATGTCGACGCAGCTGAATTCCGACGCTATACCGAGTCAACTCTTCGCGGAAAGAAGCAGGCACATGCAATGTCAATTCGCATGATGCTCAAAGCATCTCCAGAAGGAGATGTCGAGCTCGATCATAAAAGTGCGAACGATTGGCTCGGTGGACTTAATGATGTGCGACTAGCTCTTGGCGTGCGATTGAAAATCGAGAACAATAATTACGAACATCTCGAATTACTTTCACCCGATGATCCTCTCCGTGGGGTCTATGCGGTTTACAGCTGGCTGGGATGGCTTCAGGAGACTCTCCTGGAAGCACTGATGGATGAAATTACTGAATAGAAATTAGCCTTAGAATCTGACCATGGCTCTCAAAATTTCGCGTGCAATCGTCGATGCAATTCTCGAACAATCACGAGCCGAATATCCTGATGAATGCTGTGGTGTGATTCTTGGTCCCGTCGGAGCAGATACACCAGTCCGCCATAAGCCGATGATTAATGCGGCTCATTCACCAACTTTTTATGAATTCGATCCCAAAGACCTGCTCGCTCTTTATCGCGAAGTTGATGACAGAGATGAAGAAATTGTCGTCATCTACCACTCGCACACAGAGACTGAGGCTTTCCCATCCCGTACCGACATCGCATATGCAGGCGAACCCGGGGCTCACTATGTATTGGTCTCTACCCGGGAAGAGATTGCACCAAGCACCGAATTCCGCTCATATCGCATTGTCGATGGTGTAGTTACTGAGGAAGAAGTTTCAATTACCGATTAAAGGCCTTTTTCGCCATAATACGGTTATGTCTATTGAAGTCCGCATCCCAACAATCCTTCGTCCATATACAAAGGATCAAAAGTCTGTTGAAGCAAATGGCGCAACCCTCTCTGCACTCATTTCAGATCTAGATGCGCAATACGCAGGACTCGGTGAGCGCCTTCTCGAGAACGGTGCACTTCGCCGCTTCATCAACATTTATATCAACGATGAAGATGTGCGCTTCCTTGGCGGGCTTGAAGCTCCACTCAAAGATGGCGATTCGATAACAATTCTTCCGGCAGTCGCTGGCGGCAGTAAGTAATTTTCTGATGGCCCGCTACGAATCACTCGCAGCATCAGTGGGTAATACTCCGCTGATTGGCCTTCCACGTTTATCTCCCGCTCCCAACGTTCGCCTCTGGGCGAAGATGGAAGATCGCAATCCCACCGGTTCCATTAAGGATCGCACTGCAATCTCCATGGTGGATGAGGCAGAGAAAAGCGGATTACTTAAACCTGGCGCCACAATCCTCGAGCCAACATCAGGTAATACTGGAATTTCACTGGCGATGGCTGCCAAAGTTCGCGGCTACAAACTCATCTGCGTCATGCCAGAGAACACCAGCCCTGAACGTCGCCAATTGTTGGAGATGTGGGGAGCGCAAATTATCTCTTCACCAGCTGCCGGTGGTTCAAATGAAGCGGTCCGTGTAGCTAAAGAGATAGCAGCACAGAACCCTGACTATGTCTTTCTCTATCAATATGGAAACCCTGCTAACTCATTAGCGCACTACAACGGCACAGGTCCAGAAATTCTGAAAGATCTGCCAACAGTTACTCACTTTGTTGCAGGACTTGGAACAACTGGCACTCTGATGGGCGCTGGTCGCTATCTCCGCGAACATAAACCAGATGTTCAGATCATTGCAGCCGAACCGCGATACGGCGAACTTGTTTACGGATTACGCAATATCGATGAAGGTTTTGTTCCGGAACTTTATGACGCATCAGTTCTGACTCGTCGATTCTCAGTAGGCGCTGAAGATTCAGTAAAGCGCGTGCGCGAACTTCTCCATGTTGAAGGAATTTTCGCGGGCATCTCAACTGGCGCAATTTTGCATGCCGCGATTGCAATGGGAAATGAAGCAGTACGTGACGGCCGCGATGCCGATATTGCATTCATTGTCTGCGACGGAGGATGGAAATACCTCTCCACTGGCGTATATGGCAGCGATGTAGATAATGCGACAGAGGGCCTTGACGGCACTTTGTGGGCTTAATCCCGCGTACGATTAAGCCCATGAGCAACGCACCCATCGGAATCTTCGATTCTGGTGTCGGCGGTTTGACAGTTGCTCGAGCAATCTTGGATCAACTTCCCAACGAATCAATTCTCTACATTGGCGATACTGCACGAGGCCCATATGGACCACGTCCCTTGGCGGAGGTTCGAGATTTCTCATTAGAGACTTTAGATTTCCTTGTCGAACAAGGTGTGAAGGCTCTAGTGATTGCCTGTAACACCGCAAGCGCTGCAATGTTGCGTGATGCTCGCGAGCGTTATTCAGTCCCAGTTATAGAAGTTATTCAACCTGCAGTGCGGCGCGCAGTTGCTGCAACTCGCACCGGCAAGGTGGGCGTTATCGGAACTCGTGCGACGATTGACTCACAGGCTTATCTCGATGCTTTCGCTGCTGCCCCTCAGTTACAAATTACTTCTACTGCTTGCCCTCGTTTCGTTGAATTTGTAGAGCGCGGCGAAACTTCAGGTGAAGCCATCACACAGGTCGCTCGCGAATACCTTGCACCGATGATTGCAGCAGATATCGATACCTTGGTTCTTGGTTGTACTCACTACCCACTTCTAACTGGTGTCATCTCATATGTCATGGGCAATGGCGTCTCGCTAGTTTCTAGTGCAGAAGAGACTGCAAAGGATCTCTATCGAGTTCTCGTGGAAGGTTCGCTTCTTCGTGACCCACAATCTCCTGCTCCAACGCATCGGTTCCTTGCAACTGGTAATGCAGCTGCATTTGAAGGATTAGCACGTCGCTTCTTAGGCCCTGAAGTCGGCTCAGTTCAGCATCAAGATCTCTAAGATCAGAAAATTTGGCTTACAAACAAACTCGGAGGAAACCATGGCACGTAATGACGGACGCTCAGTAGACCAACTACGCGATATCAAGATCACTCGCGGGTGGCTCGATCATGCCGAAGGTTCTGTTCTCGTTGAATTCGGAAAGACTCGTGTTCTCTGCGTTGCATCATTTACTCCAGGAGTCCCGCGTTGGCTTAAAGACAGTGGAACCGGTTGGGTAACGTCTGAGTATTCAATGCTTCCGCGCGCAACACATACTCGCTCTGATCGTGAGAGCGTTAAGGGCAAGTTGGGTGGTCGTACACAAGAAATTTCACGTCTGATTGGCCGCTCGCTCCGCGGCATCGTCGATATGAAAGAACTCGGTGAAAACACAATCGTGATTGACTGCGATGTGCTTCAGGCAGATGGCGGAACTCGCACTGCTGCAATCACTGGCGCGTATGTCGCGCTTGCAGATGCAATCTCATGGGCTCAGCGCGAAGGCCATGTAAAGGCTGGCGCCAAGCCACTTGCTGATTCAGTTGCAGCGATTAGCGTTGGAATCATCGATGGAGTTCCAATGCTCGACCTCTGTTATGAAGAAGATGTTCGTGCAGAGACAGATATGAACGTTGTTTGCTCAGGCGATGGTCGCTTTATCGAAGTTCAAGGAACAGCAGAAGGTGCACCATTTGATCGCGCACTACTGGATTCACTTCTCGATCTCGCAGTTGCGGGTACCCAGACTCTGACAGAGCTACAGAAGAAGGCTCTTAACGCGTGAGCCATAAGTTATTACTAGCAACGCGCAATCAGGGAAAGATTGTTGAGTTTCGACGCATTCTCGACGCTATTGCGCCGGGCGAAATAGAGCTCGTAGGGCTCGATCAATTTCCCGAGCTCCATGATGTTGATGAAACTGGATCTACATTTGAAGAGAATGCACTTCTGAAAGCCCGGGAAATGTCTGAAGCGACAGGATTGCCAGCGATTGCAGATGACAGCGGACTTTGTATTGATGCACTGAATGGCGATCCTGGAATTTTCTCTGCTCGCTGGGCTGGTGGACATGGTGACGACGCAGCGAATATCGCAAAGGTTCTCGACCAACTTAAAGATGTTGAAGATGAAAGGCGCACCGCGTACTTCATTTGTGTAGCTGCGCTCTATCTGCCAGATGGCCGCACCCACTGTGAAGAGGGCCGTTTCCAAGGAAAGATTCTTTTCTCACCCGTAGGTGAGAACGGTTTTGGTTACGATCCAATATTTCAGCCTGAGGGATTAAGCATCTCCAGCGCTCAAATGAGCTCTGAAGAGAAGGATGCGATGAGCCATCGAGGTAAGGCCCTCCGTGCAATTGCCCCTCATGTGATGAGCGCTCTGAAAACCCTAGGCTAAACTTTGCCCATACGTCCGGCAGTCATCTGCTTGTGGCACAACCCGAGGAGATAAACGTGGCAGTAAAGAAGAAGGCAGTTGCCAAGAAGGCAGCACCAAAGAAGACGACCACCAAGAAGGTCGCAAAGAAGTCTGTTGCGAAGAAGACAACAGCGAAGAAGACGACCGCCAAAAAGGTTGCAAAGAAGTCAGCACCTAAGAAGGTTGCTAAGAAAGCTCCAGCGAAGAAGGCTGTTGCAAAAAAGGCAGTAGCTAAGAAGGCCGTTGCCAAGAAGACCACTGTAAAGAAGGCAGCTGCGAAGAAGACTGTAAAGAAGTCTCCTGCACACAAGAGCGCTGCTTCTTCAGTAGTTATTCCACCTGTTCCAACGGGTGCGTCACGCGATCGCGTCAATGTTTCTACAACTCCAGTTGCACCAGTAAAGGCAGCAACTCCAGCAGCCAAGCCATCTGCTGCTCCTCGTCAGGGATCTTCAAAGAGCGTACTTGTTGCGGTGCTTCTCGGCGTAGCAATTCTTACAGCTATCGTTGCTTCACAGCAGTCAAGCAATGATTCAACTAAGACTGATACTCCAGCTGCAACAGCTACAGAGTCTGCTTCACCTGAGGCAACAGCGACAGAATCAGCATCTCCTGCTGCTTCAACCGATACAACAGATGCTGCAACAACAGGCGAGGCACCTTCACGCTTTATCGGTAACTGGAAGGATGCTTCGACTAAGGAGGTACTCGTACTTTCTTGGAAGGCACCAGCTGGCGATGTAACTGGCTACAAGGTTGAAATTGCTCCTAACGGTGGAGCATGGAAGGAAGTTTCACAGATCCCTTCAACCGAGTTGAAGTTCGAACTCGTGAAGACCTCTGCTGATAAGTACACATCATTCCGAGTCTCTGCAATCTACGCAGATGGCACATTGGGTGTTGCTAAGCCATTCGGATTTGCAGGTCAGTTCGAATAGATTTCCTTAAGTAAAAACCCCGGTCCTTCGGTTATCTGAAGAGCCGGGGTTTTTTCTTGTCTAAATTGGATGAGGGCACTACGGGAGATAGCGAGCAATCTCTTCAACATAAACTGCAACCCCAGTAGGTACAAGGTGAACTCCATCGGGAGCAAAGTATTCGGGATGGCCTTCCGAAATCGCGGCCCAATCGATTACCCGAACATTGAAATAGCGAGCAGAGATCCTTGAAATCAGCTGATTATTCCCATCTCGCCAAGGGCGGGGAACTGCTGTGTTTACCAGAATAACTTTCTTCTCATTTCTGAGCGCATCAAGGATGTCGACTACTTGCTGTTCGGTCAGCGCATTGTTATTGCCCATGTTGAGAACTACAGGACCATCTGGGGCGCTAGCTCTGTCATGCAGAATCGCCTGCAGCAGCTCTGGTGCTTGACGCCCTACATGGGCGTTAACAAGTGACACAGTATGGCTTTTAGCGAGAGCGCTCTTGATTCCGAGAATGACTGAATCACCGGTGAGCCAGATCCCATCCTTTGTTTCTGAAGTCGCGGTATTACCTGACTCAATGTTTCCAATGAGAGCAGCACGTTTTTCTTCACCAATCATGATTGCACGTGCACTGACCACTGTGATTGATCCAATAAGAATTGCAACGATGGCAGCCACAGCAATTGTCTGTCTCTTCTTCTCTGATTTAGTGCGGTACTTCAAGCCCTTTATCCAGTAGCTCAAGACTCCGCGACGAACAGGAAGCTCGATATAACGCAATGAAATATCGGCAAGTGCAAAGACAATCAAAATTCGCAGCGAATACATCGCCCATGATGCACCTGCAAGATCGACCTTTGGGCGGGTTACTTGGAAGATTACCCAGTGCCAAAGATAGATTGCATAGGAACGCTCGCCGATCCAGAGTAAGACTCTGTTCTGCAAGATTGGGGCGAAGCGAGATGCCGGATGAACAATTGATGTGATGATTGCTGCAGCAAAAAGCCCAGCCAAAGGAAATGCAATTTTGTAGAGCGCGGGCTTTGTCTCATCAATTAATAAGAATGTGGCGAGAATTCCTAAGAATCCGAAGACTCCAATGCCATCAATAAAGTCTTGTGCCTTCTTGCTCACATCTGTTTTGAAATTCTGTGGAATCCAGCTGACCGCGAGAGCGGCACCAAGAAAGAGGCCGATGCTGTGCGTGTCGGTTCCGAAGTAGACGTGACTCACCTTTGATGCATTTGCGGCATCGAGAGAGAAGGAGACTGCCATCAAGGCGATTCCTGAAACTCCAGCAATTGCTAGAGAGATAATCGAGATGCGCTTCTTGCCGAAGAACTTAAGTATCAGAAGAAGAATCAACGGCCAGATCAGATAGAACTGAGCTTCCACTGCGAGAGACCATGTGTGCTGCAGTAAAGGTGGACGACCGATCGCTTCAAAGTAATCAAGGTGATGGCCCACAAGCCACCAATTCATAGAGCCAGTCAGCGCAAATGGCGTATCTATCAGGAAGCGTTTGATGGTGTCTGGCGCCCAGATTCCCACAGCAATTGCAGTTGTAATAAGCATGAATGCGAGGGCTGGAAGTAGTCGACGCACGCGCGCAAGATAGAAGGCGCGGAGATCGAGCCCACCGCTGCGTTCGATTGAATCAAGCAGCAAACGCGTAATGACATAACCGGAGATAACAAAGAAGAGATCGACTCCAAGGAAGCCACCAGGAATCCACTTGAAACCTAAGTGATAAAAGAGAACAGCCATCACTGCGATGGCGCGAAGCCCATCAATTGCAGGTATGTATTGGATACCGCGTTTGGTAGCCATTGGAATTACTTGCGCTTAGCTGGCGACTTCTTTGCAGCGCTCTTCTTGGCCGGGCGCTTTGGTGCATCTAAAGCTGGAGCAGTTCGTCGACTTTCAACCTTGATTGGCTCCTTGCGACGGACAGTTCCATCTTCATTAAGAGTGTCGTTAACCATTGCTTGCATATTTGCAAGACGAGCAAATGCTCCATCAAGGCGTTGGCGTGATTGCGCAATAGCTTGTTCGGCAGCAACGAGAGCCTGGGACTGAACTCGATAGAGCTTTTCAGATTCAGCAATTACCTCTGCCAACCAACGGCGGTACTCAATAACTTCATTTGCTGCGTCGGCAACGATTCGCTCGCCCTCACGACGCGCAGCGGATGCAACTGCTGCAGCTTCGCGGCGCTTGGTATCAATGATTGATTCGGCTTCACGGGTAGCTTCATTGACGAGATCTGCGGCCTCCGCCTCTGCAGTAGAGATGTACTTGCGACCACGGGCTTCGGCACCGGAGAGAATGCTGCGCGCCTTAGTCTCAGCGCTTTCTAGAATATCTTTTGCATTGCGAGTTGATTCATTGATCAAACGCTCTGCTGAAGCGACCGACTTTGCTTCACGAGCTTGCGCTGACTTGATCATCATCATCGCAGTCTCAGTTGCGAGGATTTCAAATTCTTCTTTACTTAATGAGGTGATATCGCGGCGAGAGCGGAGATCGCTGAGCTGTGATTCGAGTTCGCGGATGCGATCGACAGGGTTGCCTGTTGGGGTGCGCTCAGATTCCTCGCGGAAGCCCACCCAGTTGAGAAAGTCCTTCTTCTCTGCCATTGATAATCCCCAGTACTTAAAAAACGCTTCTACCGAATATTCCTTAGGGGCATAGGTTAGGGCATTACTAGGAGAGGCGAAATCGCCCCTCAGCGTGGAATAGCTACCTCGAGCGGTAAATCGCCCTAGAAGCTTTCAACGCGATTTACCTCGAGCGGTAAATCGCGAAACAGATAGCGAGGTATTGGCTGATCCAGGCAGCAAGAACGAAGATGTGGAAAAGCTCGTGGAAGCCAAAGTATTTGGCAGCGCGGCCAGGCTTTTTGAGGGCGTAGAAGATTGCACCGATTGAATAAAGAAGCCCACCAATAAGAATTGGAATCAGTACCCAGAGACCTCCGCGGTCATAGAGCTGTGGCGTGTAGACGATTGCAACCCAACCAAGTACTAAGTAATTTGCAACGTACAACCAGCGGGGCGCACCAATCCAGAAGACTCGAATTGCAACTCCGGCAAGTGCTCCGGTCCAGACAATCGCCAACATTAGATTGCGATCGTGTGGCTCAAGAAGTGCAACTGCAAATGGCGTGTAAGAGCCCGCAATCAGCAAGTTGATATTTGCGTGATCCCAGCGGCGCCACATTTTCTTCTTAGCTGGTGACCATGGAACGCGGTGATAAACGGCAGAGACGCTAAATAACATAATTGCTGTAATCGAATAGAGAGCTACTGCAAACTTCAGTGACTCTTTACTCAAAATAAAGAGAACTAAAGAGGCGATGATGACAGCGGGTGTTGCACCAAGGTGAAACCAGCCTCGTAACTTTGGAGGGGCTACTGTGCTTTGAACTTCTGCTTCTTTGCTCATGCAGTAAGACTACGCGTTACTGAGGTTTCTGACAGATTTAACAGTCAGCGAGGCGCATGCAGCAATAAAAGTAAGTGTGCCCGTGGCGAAGAGAATGGTGTTTACGCCGAAATGTGCAGCGAGCGGGCCGGCAATGACGACCCCAATAGGTGCAATACCAAATGAACCCAATGCATCGTAAGCATTCACACGTGAGTAAGACTCTTCTGGAATATGGGTCTGCATCGATGTATTCCAGGTCACCATAAAGAATTCGATAGTGATGCCTGAGAAAACAGCAGCGAGGACACAGAAGATAAGTGGAAAGTCGAGCGCCAGGGCAAAGTCCCACACGACAGAAAATGCGATGAGAATCATTGTGATGAAGAGAGGTCTCTTAAACTTCTTCTTCAAGACAATAAATCCACCAATCATCATCCCTGCTGTCATTCCAGCGAGGTTAAGAGACCAATAGCGCGGCCCGGTATCAAGGTCTTTGAAATTAAGTGGTCCGAGAACTTGGAGCATTGATTCAAATGCCATATTGATAATTGCAAAGGTCAAAACCATTGTGACTACCCACGAACGAGAGATAAATTCCCGCCAGCCGACAGCCAGGTCATGAATGATCCCCGGGCTTTCAATTCGAGTCTTACTAGGCAAATCAATATTCCAGACAATCAAACCTGCGATAAGAAATGAGATTGCATCGACGAGCAATCCCCAACCAGGATTAAACGTTGCAACGATGACACCTCCGAGAAGCGTGCCTGTGATGTAGCCAATGTTGCTCATCAAACCAATAACAGCGTTGCCATCTTGAAGCTTCTCTTTGGGAAGAATTTCAGGAAGAACTCCTGACATCGCTGGCCACCACAGCGCATTAAGAACTCCGAAGAGTCCTCCCATCACAACAAGAATCCAGATGTGGCCAAATCCACCGATGAGTGAGATTGCACTTGTGCCCGCCATCAGACTGCCAATGACATCACTGCCTCCCACGATGCGATTGCGTTGGAAGCGATCTGCAAATACTCCGCCAAATAACATAAAGGCGATCATCGGGAAGTAACGGGCAGACATCACGAGACTGAGATCGCCTGCTGTGGATCCAGGAATACTTAATACCCCATAGGCCAACGCAATAGGTGACATTCCATTGCCGACGTTGGAGATAAATCGCGCAGAGGCAAGCATCGAAAACCCTTTATGGGCGTGAAGCTCTCTCATCTGTGTGCGCATTGAGTAAGCGTACTTAGAAAATCTGCCGTGAGTTCACCATATATTTACCGAATTTGAATATTATCGAGACCATGCGGAAAGCAATTTCGGAATTTGTAGGGACTTTCACTCTCGCTGCAGTGGTTGTCGGTTCAGGAATCATGGCAGAGAAACTTTCCAGCGATATCGGTGTACAGCTGCTTATCAATGCTCTTGCGACAGGTGCCGTGCTGTGGTTGCTCATCACTCTATTTGCTCCTCTCAGCGGTGCGCATTTCAATCCAGTTGTTACTGGCATTTCCTACTTCCGTAGAGAACTCACATTCAATTTGTCGATGGGATACATCGTTGCCCAGATTATTGGCGCTATTACTGGAACCATTTTTGCAAATTTAATCTTTAACAATTCCGCCATAGATATCTCTACAAAGAGCCGTGATGGCGGAAATCTCTTACTCAGTGAATTCTTTGCAACAGCTGGCTTGATCTTCGTTATTTATCAGCTTTCGACTATTGAGAGAAGCCGCTTTGTGTCCGTCGGAGTAGCTTCTTGGATCTTTGCCGCCTATTTCTTCACATCTTCAACATCCTTTGCAAATCCGGCAATTGCAATTGGACGCATTTTCTCCAACTCCTTTGCAGGTATCGCTCCACATTCAGCTTTGGTATTTATCCCATTTGAAATTCTGGGCGCTGCCTGTGGCTATCTACTTTTCACAACCCTCAATCAAAAGGCGAAAAAATAATGAGCGATAAAAAGACAATCATGTTTGTCTGCGTACATAACGCAGGACGTTCACAGATGGCAGCGGGCTTTATGCGCGAACTCGGCGGTGACCGAGTGGAAGTTCTCTCAGCTGGCTCTGCACCGAAAGATTCCATCAACCCAGTTGCAGTAGATGCAATGGCAGAGCTTGGAATTGATATTGCAAATCAGAAGCCAAAGATCCTTACTCCTGAAGCGGTTCAACAATCTGATGTCGTCATCACAATGGGTTGCGGAGATGCCTGTCCTTACTACCCAGGAAAACGGTATGAGGATTGGAAACTCGATGATCCTGCAGGGCAGGGGATTGAGCCGGTCCGGGCTATCCGGGATGAAATTAAGTCTCGGGTAGAGGCGCTGCTCTCAGAAATTCTCTAAACTGCTCGCCCAAACTGAGCGTAAAGCGGGGTTTGGACTGCATAAATTCATCTAAATAGGCGCGATTTCAAGGTGCAACTGGCTTGCAGGAGGTTCACACTTAGAGAATCTACGGTCATTGTTGCCCTGGGCGAACGCTATTGACCGAAGGTCTTACGGGCCAAACGGTCCGCACTGATGAAGAGTCAAGAAAGGCTCAGGAGATATGTCAGTAACACTCAATGCCAACCAATGGAACCTTGTTTACAACATGTTTTCATTTGGTTTGATTTCAATGCTTGCATGCACGGTTTACACATTAGTCTCACAGTCACGTGTTCTACCTAAGTACCGAAATGCGCTAGTGATGTCATCGATGGTTACATTTATCGCTGGATACCACTACTTCCGCATCTTCAACTCATTCAATGAAGCTTCAGATGGATTCATGGTTAACGTTTCAGGCAACCATGGTGCATTTAACGAGGCATACCGCTACGTTGACTGGCTCTTAACTGTTCCACTACTTCTCGTAGAAGTTATTGCAGTGCTCGCACTTGCAAAGGAAGTTTCAAAGTCACTCATCATGCGCCTTGTTCCTGCATCTGCAGCAATGATTGCACTTGGCTACCCAGGTGAAATCGCAACAGATACAACTACAGCGGCGATCTACGGCGTACTCTCAACAATCCCATTCCTTTATATTCTCTACGTTCTCTTTGTAGAGCTTACAAAGTCGCTGGATCGTCAGCCTGATGGAGTTGCAGACACTGTAAAGCGTCTTCGCCTTCTTCTTATCGCTACATGGGGTGTTTATCCAATCTCATACATCCTTGGAATGACAGGCGATCCAACAGCGTCATCATTTGTTGGCGTACAGGTTGGCTACACAATTGCCGACATTCTTGCAAAGTGCGTATTCGGATTAACAATCTTGAAGATTGCACGTATGAAGTCACATGCTGAAGGAATGGCTGCTGACCACTAAGTAAATACCTTGCAATAAAGCGAAGGGCGTCGAGAAATCGGCGCCCTTCGCCATTACTGTTATACCTATGAATTCAGCGAGACTCAATAATTTTCGAATGGCTGCGTATGCTGCATTTGCAGTAGGACTGATTAACCTTCGCTACCAGACTGGTTCTGATAATAATCTCGCTAAGAGCGCAGCTCTCTTTCTTCCGGGAGCACTCTTACTCGCTCTCACATTTACAGCCTTCGGAAAGAAATGGCTAGAAAGTAGAACCGCCGCAGCGATTGTCATCACTGGCGGCGGCCTCTTACTCCTTTACAGCTTCATTCTCTAAATCACTGAGCAGCAGCAAATCCAACTTCAAGATCTGCCTTGAGGTCTTCGACGTTCTCAATTCCAAGGCTGAGTCGTACCAACCCTGGTGTGACACCTGCAGCCAGTTGCTCTTCTGCTGATAGTTGAGAGTGCGTTGTAGTCGCTGGGTGGATGACCAAAGAACGGACATCGCCGATATTTGCAACATGGCTAAAGAGTTTGAGAGATTCAACAAATTTCTTACCCGCGGCGACTCCTCCCTTAAGTTCGAATGAGAGAACTGCACCCGGTCCCTTCGGTGCGTACTTATTGGCAAGTGCGTGCCATGGCGATGATGTAAGCGCTGCATAGTTGACCTTCTCAACGCTTGGATGCTTCTCTAACCAGGTAGCAATTGCCTTTGCATTCTCAACATGGCGCTCGATACGAAGTGAGAGTGTTTCAAGACCCTGTGCCAGTAACCACGCGTTAAATGGTGAGACTGCTGCTCCGACATCACGAAGAAGTTGAAGACGAATCTTAAAGATATATGCAAGATTCGCACCGAATGCGGAACCAACTCCGAGAGCTTGTGCGAAGACGAGGCCGTGATAACTAGGGTCTGGCAAGTTGAAGCCAGGGAAACGATCTGGATACTTCGCATAATCAAACTTTCCAGAGTCAACGATTGCACCTACAACTGCATTTCCATGACCTGATAGGAATTTAGTTGCAGAGTGAATAACTACATCGGCTCCGAATTCAATTGGCTTGATGAGATATGGGGTTGCGACTGTGTTATCAACAATGAGTGGAACGCCGACTTCATGAGCGACATCTGCAACAGCTGCGATATCGAGAATTTCATTCTTTGGGTTAGCGATCGTCTCGCCGAAGAAAGCCTTTGTATTAGGGCGAACTGCTTTGCGCCATGACTCTGGATCAGATGGGTCATCAACAAAGGTAACCTCGACACCAAACTTTGGAAGTGTGTAGTGGAAGAGATTGTAAGTTCCACCGTAGAGGCTAGGGCTTGAGACGATGTGATCGCCTGCCTCTGCCACATTGAGAATTGCAAAGGTTGTTGCAGCCGATCCCGATGAGACGAGCAGTGCGGCAACTCCACCTTCAAGTGCAGCTATGCGTTGTTCAACTGCATCCTGCGTTGGATTCATGATGCGGGTATAGATATTGCCAAGTTCTGCAAGGCCAAAGAGGTTCGCTGCATGCTCGGTATCGCGGAATTGATATGCCGTTGTCTGATAGAGAGGGAGTGCACGTGCGCCAGTAGTTGGATCGGGAACTTGGCCCGCGTGTACTTGCAAAGTCTCAAATGAATATTGTTGTGTCATGGTAACTCTCCAATGAAGGGACGTTGTGATGGAGAGAGCAAAGTAACAAGGTTATTTGGAAAGTTCTCACGAAGAGTTAGTTCCTGCAAACAGGTTGCAAGAGTGATGAGCTTCTGTCCTTATTGAAATATCGCAAGCTTAATTTCGTAGCTCAATATCTCGCTTCTTCGCTTCTGCGATAAGAATGCGGATTGCATTTGGCCCCATGCCATGGAGCTCCTTCAGCGCTGCAAGTGAAGCCTTGCGTAAATCTGTAACTTTGTAGAGCCCATCATCAATGAGCGCTCTGCGGGCAGGTGCTGCTAAACCAATTTCACGCCACTCGCCATCGACTGCTGCGTACTCATCGAGATCCACTTCGCCTCGAGTAACAGGACAGCGAGCTGCGGCTTTCTCAGCTTTACGTGCAGCAGCGGCGCGCTTTGCCTCGCCTTGTAACTTCTTAATTTTTGCTGGAGATGTCTTTGCCATTTTTGATACCTATTAAATAAGTACGACTACTGCAGTCAACACAACTGCGAGAAGAAGGCTCTTTCCCAGAATCTTCGCTGCATTGGCGCGATCTGCTTTGAGTGCTGCAGGATCTTTAATCTTCTTTACGTCGCCCGCTTTATCGAAGTTAAAGACGCCCATCAACCCATATGCGAAACAGAAGCGACTCTTCGCCTGTACATAGCCGACAGATGCAAGCATCGCCGGTGCAAATGCGATGAGACGAGAAGATAATGAAGAGTCAGATGTGATGAGGTAGATCGCAAGAGCAAGGTAGATGACTCCACCGAGGATTGCGCTTTGATAGCGGCGATGGATTTCTGATGGACCGATATTGCATGTGCCTGCTTGGTATTCGCTCATAGGCAAGAGTGTAAGAGATAGTGCGGGAGGCGGGACTTGAACCCGCACGCCGAAGCACCAGTTCCTAAGACTGGC
>ERZ650311.779-NODE-779-length-18195-cov-8.844983_pt1 | contig 18195 bp, 25 predicted proteins | sample MGYA00376247_ERZ650311 | MGnify/ENA primary metagenome ERZ650311 (study PRJEB26733, sample SAMN07839324) | wastewater metagenome | biome: small river; feature: stream; material: water | place: USA: North Carolina | collected 2016-07-28 ... | reverse complement strand
CACACGACCGCCGGCGGCGGGATGAAGTGCGTCGGCGTGGGCAAGGCGACGCTCGGCTTCGGTGCCGACCTGCTCATCATCGACGACCCGTACCCGACGTGGAAGGAAGGGCAATCCGCCCACTACCGCCGGAACATCGAGGAGTGGATCACGGGCACGATGGAGAGCCGGTTGAACCCCAAGGGCAGCGTTGTGATGCTGCACCACCGGATGCACCCACGGGACGCGACCGGCTACCTGCTGGCCCAGCCCGACGCGGCGAAGTGGCAGCACTACTCGCTCCCTTCGCTGGCCACGAGCCCCGACGATCCAATGGGGCGGGCGATCGGTGAACCGCTGGACGAGTCCACGTGGTCCGCATTTGAACTGGAAAAGAAGCGGCTGGCGATGCAATGGGCATGGGAGCCCATGCACCAGCAGAACCCGCAGGCCCTCGGCAACGGTGCGATCTATCACCACTTCCACGAGCGGAACTTGGAGCCGGTGGAACTGCGACCGGGCGAGCCAGTCCACTTGGCCATCGACTTCAACATCAACCCCGGTATGCACCTGGTCATCGGGCAACACCGGACGCTTGACAACCTATTCACCTTCACGCACGAGATTCACGGCCCACGGATGCACCTCAAGATGGCAGTCGAGGAGTTCGTCCGGTTGTGGCGGGGTCTATCCTGGCGGCCCGACGTGTGGCTCACGGGCGACCCTGCGGGCAACGCGGCCGACATAAAGGACGGGGAATCGAACTGGCAGGCGGTGCGGATCCTGCTCGGTCAGGCGGGTATCCGCGTGCGCACTTGCGTGGCGGCCAAGGCTCCAGGCGTGCTTGATTCCGTGCGGCTGGTGAACGAGGCGTTGAAGTCCAGCATCGACGGCCGGGTATCGGTGAAGATCAACCCGAGGTGCTCGAGGCTGGTGACGGACCTGCGAGAAGTTGTTGGCGACGAGGAAGGGAAGCCCGAGAAGTCGCAGACGGACCTGACCCACGCTTCCGACTGTGTTCGGTACATGATACACTATCACTCCCCCGGCTATTCGATGCAGCCGAGGGTTCATCGTGGCACGGCGCGAGTCATGGTTTAGCCACGTCCATCAAGAACGGATCCACCAATGGCCAAACTGCCACCCCGGAAGCCAACGCCGACCCGGCCCACAACTGAAGCGACCGGCAAGCAATGCCGGGGCGATGTCGTGAGCGGGTGCGGCTCCATGCTGCTCAACGGGCTGTCGCCTGCGCCGCAAGGGAACTACCAGACGTGGCGGCGGATGCTCACCGACCCGACGATTGCCATGTCGCTGGCGTGCTCGCTGGCCCCGGTGAAGTCGGCCGCGTGGACCTACGTGCTGAAGGACAAGGGCACGGATCAGCAGTTGGAGTTCGTCCAAGACCAGATGGACCGCCAGAAGTTCCGGCTGGTGCGTGATATGACGATGGCCGTGGTGATGGGGCACCAGCCGTTCGAAGTGGTCTGGAATCAGGTCGAGGGCATGTGGGGGTTCGAGAAGATCAAGCCCCTGCTCCCGGACATCACCACGATCCAGACCGACGACGGCGGGAACTACGTGGGGCTCATCAATGGCGGCGTACCGCTGGACGACGGGTATTCGTTCAACTTCGCATACGACGACCCCTACGGCTGCCACTACGGACGCTCGCGGCTGGAGAACATCCGGGAGCACGCTTGGAGCCCGTGGATTGACGCGATGCGGCAACAGGGCGCGTACATGCAGAAGGGTGCGGGCGTGCTCACGATCGTCCACTACCCGCAGGGCGAAACCGCCGACCGTGGCGGGGCGGTGCGAGACAACGCGGACCTCGCCCAAGGGCTGCTCGACCGCATGGGCATGGGCAAGGGGATCGCCATGCCGCAGTCGTTTAGTGCGTGGGCAGATGGTGCCCGCGAACTGGTGAACGCTGGCGTGGATCCCAAGTTGCTCATGGCGTGGCAGATCCAGTTCATGGAGCACCGGGCGGGTGTCGGCAGCGAGATTGGTGCCCAACTGGCCTACCTCGACAAGTTGAAGTCACGCGGGCTTCTGGTCCCCGAGCGGACGTTCCAGGAGGGTACCACGGGCACGCGGGCGGATGCTCAGGCGGCGGGGGATATCACGATCGCGGTGGCCGAGGAACTCAATCACGACATCGCCGGATGCATCAACCGCGAGTGCGTGGACGAACTGCTGGTCCAGAACTGGGGCGAGGGTGCACGCGGTGCGGTGTGCATCGAGCCTGCCCCGCTGAACGAAGAGGACAAGCAACTTTTCCGGGCGATGACCAAAGAGATTCTCGTCGGCAATCCCGACCTGTTCCTGACGCTGACGGATGTGGACGGGATCTTCGACAAGGCGGGCATCCCGAAGGCGATGGATGTGCTGGACCTCTCGCACGTCCAGCCGGACCCGAGCCCGCATATGGACCCGGCCTCGCATGCTGATCCGGCATCGCCGCCGGTTCCGCCCGTTGACGCCCCCCCTACCCCCGCCGTGATGGGCCTGCGTCGCGCGGTGCGGTCGCTCATGGGCCGGGCGATGGGCCGGAAGGGTGGTGCGTGATGGCCTTCAACAGCACCAACGCATCCGCCGCATCGGGAGGGCACGCCTACCCGCAAGGGTCTACCCCCGTCGGCGGCATGACCAAGGTGGAGTACATAACCACCGAGATCGTGAAGGGTTATGTGTCGCGCGGCGAGTTACCCGCGACGGCCGCCGAGCGGACGCGGATCGTGCAACGCGCCCTATCGCTTGCCATCGAAATCGGGTCACAGGTCACGGCCTACGAAGTCGCCTGACCCGTCACGTCCCGCCACCGATTACGTTGACCCTACCCGCCATGCCCACCAACACGCACCGCCCACCGGACGACATCCCCGACCCGGCCTGCGACATCTGCGAGCGGACGGGGTACATCCCCTCCGGCGACGGCGGCGTGATCCCGTGCCCGTGCGGCGGGCCTGCGATTGATCTGGGGCCGTTGCTGGAGGACGTGTGGACGACCAAGGAACGGGAGGTCGTGGCGGCCGAGGTGCTGGAGATTCAGGCCGACGCGGATCGTCGCGGGGTGGGACGCTGGTTCATCGCCAAACTGGAGCGGGTGCGTAAGATGATTTTGGGGACGGAAGAGGAGGACGGGTGAAAGCCGACCTGATCCAGATCCAGGACCGCGAGCGGGAGGACATCACCGCCAAGGGCCGACGCGCGGCAACGCTGATCGGCCTGATTGCCGTGTCCGAAGCGTCCAAGGCGTACCGCAACGGCGTGGACCCGTCTGTCGCCATTGCTCGGGCGATGCGTGAAGCTGTGCCCGTGCTTGCCTCTGGCATGGCCGCGGGGCATCTGCGTGGCGAGCGGCGGGTGTTGCTGAACACCCCACAAGTCCGCCGGCGGGTCGCCCTCGACCGTTCGCCGCTGGACAAGATCATCGAATCGCTGACCGAGAAACTCGGTCATTCGCCCGCGTACGCCCAAGACCTCCGGGCCAAGTACGAGGCCCCGGCGCAGGCCGTCATCCAGACCGCGACGGATGATGTTGTCGCCCGTGTGCGGACGGCGATCGAGCAGGCGACCGAGGAGCGGTTGCACGTTGACGCGGGCGTGTCCCTGATCCGCGATGCGTTCGAGTCTGCGGGCGTGACCAAGGCCGCGAACTACCAACTGGAGGCGATCTTCCGCACGGGGACGGGGATCGGCTACGGCGCTGGCCGGTGGTCGAAGAACCAGGACCCCGAGATCCGGGAGATTCTGTGGGGGTACGAGTTTGTCACGGCGGGCGATGACCGGGTGAGGCCCGAGCACGAGCGTCTAAACGGCCTCCAAATGCCCGTGAATGATCCACGTTGGGCGCAGTGCTGGCCGCCCGTTCCGTCCAGCCCGTGGAACTGTCGCTGCGACACCATCGAGATCTTCAAGAACGACACCGACGCGGCGGTCCTCAAGATCCCGGACGGTGCGTTTGACGACCTGACGGGGACGAACAGCCCATTTGGGTCGGCGTTGCAGTGGGCGGGGTAATCTCTCGCCCGTCGTGCAAGGTAAACGGGTGATTCAGGCTGTGTTTGCACTCGGCAGGCGTTCCCATCGCAATGATGCGATACACGCCCGACATCGCCATTTCCGCCCGCATATTGGGCCTGACTTTCTGCATCAATCGGACAGCGAGCCGTCTGTCTCTGGCATTGGGCGGGACAGGTCGTGGTGGCGAGTACTCGACGCGGATCTTCCTGTCCATTGGTGCCCTCAGCACCACCGCGCGCCCATTTGTACCCATGACTACGAATCCTACGCCAGTGGTCCATCTGGAACCTACCCCACATTTTGTGGTTCCGGCCACTTGACTCCCGGATGTTGGGTATACTTTGGGTGACGCGATCGGGTGGTTGAGCCTACGGGTTCCCGCCTCGGTCTACGTCCCCCTTCTCCATCGCCAACCCAACAGCCCCCCGGCTGCGTCACCGATGGTTTGGGGTGTTCCCCCGACCCGTCGGCTTCATGAAGCCCGCGTTCTACATGGCCGAGACCGATGCCGCAGTCCCGATTGGGGCTGTTGTCGCTGGTGACGCGCCGAAACAGACGTTCCTCAAGGAAACCGTCCGGGTCGGCAAGTGGGTCATGTCCGACGGCGCCGAGGTCGAAGTCACGCCCGCCCGCATGTCGGGTTGGGTGGACTCGTTCAAGGCCCTGAAAGACGCGGGAATCGCGGTCAAACTCATGTCCGGCCACTCGTTCGAGCCCGGCGACTCGCGGGGGGACATCGACGACCTGTTCATCGCGCCCAGCCCCCGCACGGGTGAGCCGTCGCTGTTCTCGAAGTTCACGGCGATCGGGCAGGACGCAATCGACGAGGTTCGCCGCAACGACGTGAGCATCTTCGCCGGGCCGTTCAAGGACGGCACCGGGAAGGAGTGGCCCGACGCTCCGCAGCATGTCGCCCTGACCCCGATTCCTGTTGTGACCGGGCTTGCCCCGGCTGTCCCCATTGCCGCCTCGCGCGGCGGAACCAACCGCGTCCCGGTCGCCCGGCTGTCGCGGCAGGAGAAACCCATGCCCTTTGACTGGAAGCCCATCGCGGCCGCGCTGTCCCTCGATCCCGCCACCCTGACCGACGACACCGCCGGAGCCGCCCTGTCGGCCAAGATCGGCGAACTGACCAAGCTGCCCGCCCAGGTCGAAAGCCTGACCACGCAGGTGGCCACGCTGAGCCGCAAGCCCGAGTGTGACCCCGACGCCCTTGACATGATGGCCAAGGCCCAGTTGTCGCGGATCGGTGCCCTGAGCACCGCGGGCAAGGTCAACGCCGCCCAGAAGACCGAACTTGAGGCCCTCGTCTGCGGCACCGAGGCCGCTCGCCCGGCCGCGATGCTGAGCCGCAAGGTGTCCATCGCCTCCGGCCTTGGCGACAAGCCGCTCTGTGACCGCATCCTCGACATCTTTGAGAAGGGCTCTGAGCCCAAGGCCCGTGGATCGGCTACGGGCGTGCAGATGAGCCGCGAGGGGGCCGACGAGGCCGCCAACACCGCCCGCATTGTCGCAGAGCAGGCCGCACGCGCTGGCGTGAAGGCGAAGTAACCAACCCACCACCGACCACCAACGGCGAGACCCGCCAGGAGTTTGAATCATGGGCGCAATCACTGGACTTCCCGGCTACCGCACGGCGGTCGATTACACGCCTCGCCGGGTTCGGAAGAGTTCGCAGGGTGCCAACTACCTCGAAGGCGGAGCCGTCATCGACGGCACCCGCTCGGGCGATGCTGGCAACACCTCATACGTCGATGTTCTCCGTCCCGGCAAGATCATGGCCAAGCGGTCATCGGGCGGCAAATACCGGAACTACATCATCGGCAAGACCACGGCCTCCTACACGGGCACTGGCACCGTCACTTCGCTGACTGTCGGCGCGGCTACGGCGACCGAGATTGCTCGCCTGATCGCCGCCACCGGCGCATCTGTCACCGCCCTGCTTGTCGGCCCCCCGTCGGCCGCAGGCACCGTCGCTGAAACCGCCATCACCATTTCGGCCGCGTCTGGTACCACCCTGACGATTGCGGACTTGGCAGTTGACAAGGTGACCGACTCGCTGATCGTGGTTGATGACACCGTGGCGGGCTCGCTGTGCATCGTCGATGACGACGATTTCGTCAAGTGCAGCGACGAACTCGGCAACCGCATCGACCAGCCGTTCTCGCGTCCGCTCATCGGTGGCAACCTCGACACCAGCCAGATTATCGACTGGCCCGCCGACACCTCGACCATCACCTGGCTCAAGGGCAAGTTGAACGCCGCCGGCAGCAACAGCTTCTTCCGCTTCGACGAGTGATCCACACGCACCGACCACCGCCACGCCCCGACCACCGGGGCTGATTTTCCGCACTCACACAAGGACTCATGCCCATGGGCACGACACTCAAAGAACTCCTCGCACCGAATACGATCCTCGGGGTCGTGGATGTCCTCATGGGCGCGTTGCCCAAGGACCACATGCCCGCCGGTCTCTTCGGAGACGCGGGAACCATCCAACCCGTCATCGGCGACACCGGATACATCGTCCGTGGCGCTGGCACCCACCGCGCCGCCAAGCAGGCGATGCGTGGCTCTGTCAGTCGTCCGCGCACGATCAGCGGCATCGCCAAGCGGCCGGAGGCCCTGATTCACTCCGCCGAGCACATGGAAATCAAGGCGGATGACTGCCGGGCCATCGTGGACTACAACGCGAATCCCGGCGCGAACTCGCTGGCCGTCTCCGCGAGCGTGGCCCGCTCGGAGATTGCACGCATCCAGCGGCAGGCGACCACGCTCTCCATGAACCTCCGCACGGCGGCCGTGACCTCGGCCTTTGCCCTCGGTCACATCTACTTCGACGGCGACGGCGAACTCCTCGCCTCCTCGTCCGGCGCGGTCATCGACGTGGACTACGGCATCCCGGCGGCCAACCTCAACCAGGTCTCCAGTTCGATTTCGGCCTCGTGGGCGACGGCCAGCACCAAGATCGTGTCGAAGGATCTCGACGCGCTCAAGTTGCACATGCGGAAGCAGTCCGGTCGGATCGCCAAGCACGTCATCTACGGATCCGACATCAAGCAGTACCTCATGGCCAACACCGAGGCCAAGGAGTTCATGTTCCGCAACATGGCGTTCAACCAGTCCATGCTGGGCAACGCTGGCAATGGTGACGTGTTCCAACTCGGCGGCCTGACTTGGTGGCCCGGCTACCAGGGCTTCTACCGCAACTCCTCGGACACCGCGACCACCTTCCTCCCGGCCGACGCAATCGTCGTCCTGCCTGACCCGTCGCCCGACTGGTACCAGATGCAGGAAGGCTTCGAGTTGATCCCCACCGAGGCATTTGGCTCGGGCATGAGCCTTGAGGATCTGTTCAACAACACCATGACCCGGCAGGGCATCTTCCAGTATGCCGACGGCATGAAGGATCCGATTCGCGGCAAGCTGGTGTATGGCGACAACTTCCTCCCGGCGATCCACGTCCCGGAGGCGGTCATCATCGCCGACGTTGTTCCCTGATCCCTGATCTTCACCCCACCCCCGCTTACCGGCGGGGTTGGGTCTTTCACCGAGGGGTACATCGTGGCGATCATCGTCCAGTCCGACATTGAGGCGGTCTTTGGCGCAACCAACGTCGCCATCTGGTCGAACCTCGATAGCGACTCGACGACGGTCGTTACCGCCCGAATCTCGGCCGCGATCGAATACGCCGAGGCGTGGGTCAACGACGAGTTTCGGGACAGCCGGTATGTGGTGCCCCTGACCCCGAACACCGGCACGCATTCACCCCGCGTCAAGAACTGGTGCGCGGTCATGGCTGGCGAGTGGCTCTATCGGCCGCGACAGGATGACTCGGCCACGTTTGTCGGTCGCCATGTGGCCCGTGTCAACGCCGAGATTGGCGATGCTCGCGGACGGGGCAACATCGACTACACCCTCAAGGAGCGGGCCGGGTCGGCTCCGTGGGTGGGATGAGCATCAAAGTTACCCCCAAGATCAGCACGCCCAAACTCGACCAACTGCAACGGGCGATGGTCAACCCGACCGCGCAGCAGGCGTTCGGCGGGATGCTCAACCAGTGGGGTGCCCGCATGGAGGCGTTCACCAAACGCCGCTTCACGCAGTTCTCGCGCGGCGGCGGCGACTGGCCGCCCCTTGCCCGCACGACCTACGAGAACCGCCGCTCCGACCGATCCGGCCAGAACATCGGACAGGCCAAGCGGGCGGCACAGAAGGCTCTCGACACGGCACGCAGCCCCAAGGCGTTCGACCGGGCCTTTGCCCGCGTCCAGAAGTACAACACGTTCAAGACGGCCGTTCTCGTGGACACCGGCACGCTCCGGCGCGGCCTGTCCCTGAACGGTCCCGGCAACGTCCGCGAGGTCTTTGCGAACGGGCGGTTCATCGGCGTGCGGTACGGCATCGCTGGCGGATCGCACCCCAAGGGCAAGTTGACCATCGGCCGGCTAGCGGCGATCCACCACACCGGCGCGGGCCGACTGCCCCAACGCCGCATCATCGTCAAGCCCGACGCGGCGACCATCGCGGCCATGCGGCAAGACGCGGTGATTGCCCTGCGGCGGATCCGGGGTGCAGCATGACGCAACAGGACATCAACCGCATGTGTGCCATGGCCGATGCCCTCACGGAAGGGCGTGTATCCATGGGCGAGTACGGCGGCATCCTCACGACCAAAGAGGGCGCCCGCGTCGCTGTCACCAAGGCTGAAATCGACGAGGCGATTGTGTTTGCTATCCGCGTCGGGGCGCTGGAGGTGGTCCAGTGAGCACCAGCACCGACCCATACACGCGGGTAGAGCGAGCGCTGTACGTCGCGTTTGAGCAGATCCCCGAGTTTGCGAACGCGGTGAAGATCGGCAACCGCATCCGGCCCGATAGCCGCGTGCCCCATGCTAAGGGCTCGACGCTGGAAGCAGACCGGCCCGAACTGGTCATGCGGTGCCTCGGCTCGACGCCGGACCCGTTCAACTCGTCGAACTCCTACACCGAGATCCGCCGCTTCCGGGTGAGCCTGGCGTTCGGCAACTGCAACGCGCAGGAACTGAACGGGGCGAACGCCTTGGAGTGGCAGGTCAAGCGCTGCATCTGGCGACTGACCGACCGCCTGCCTTCGTGCCCGTTCGTGTCGGCCGTGCGAGTCCTGGCGGTGGAACGAGACATCGACCGCCGCAACCCGGACACGGCCGAGAACGCCACCCGCGAGGGCTGGTACGCGGTCGCGGACATCACGGTTTTCCTCAACCTCAACAACATGCTGGAGATTTACTCGTGAGCGACTACAGCGTTGGCTTTGCTGTCACCCTGACCGCGCCCGGTACTCGCACGGTTGAGGGCAAGACCATCTCCGATCCGCTGGTCGCGTCCATCGACCCGGAAACGTTCTCGACCTCCTCGGCGAACAAGCTGCTTGCCCGCAAGGCGATCAGCCTGACCAGTGGCCAGAGTGAGAGCCTCAACCCGGCGAGCTTTACCGGGCCGCTTGGCGATTCGGGATCCATGTCCTTTGTGCAGGGCTGGTTCCTGCAAAACACCGGAGAGGATCCAGTCGCGGGAACGCTCCGGCTGAACTTCGGCAACTCGGAGTTCCTTGAGGTGCGACCCGGCGCCTTTGTCTCTGGTGCCATGCCGCAACGGGCGGCGACGCAGACCGGGTGGGATGCGTCAACCTCGTTCGTTGTCGATTGCGTCGGCGGGTCCGGCACCACGTCCGGCATTCTCGTCATCACCGGCAACCCGTCCGCCTGATCTGGAGTCTCCCTCATGGCGACCTATCTCTCTGGCCGCAACTGCATCGCATCCAACGGATCGACCGCGTTCCCGTCCATGTTCGACTGGCAGTTGAACGAGACGAACGAGCTTCAACGCGCGATGCTTTCCAACACCGCCTTCCACGAGATGGTGATCCCCGGCAACACCGACTGGTCCGGGTCGGTGGGCTTCGCTGGCCGAGTCCCGCCCGTGTTCCCCGGCGATGCCGTCACGCTCCGGCTGTACCCCGACGGCGGCACCTCGGCCTACTGGCTGGCGACAGCCATCTGCTCGCGGATCACCGTTGATTGCAACGTGCAGGGCGGCAACCACATCCAGGGCCGCATGGAGTTCCTCGCCAACGGGGCACTCGGCACGGCCTCGGCCGCGACGATGACGGACTCGACGACCCCGGCGATGTTCACCGCGACGAGCATCAAGGCCCAGAGCGTGGCCGACGACGGCACCACGACGACGGACCTGAGTATCCGGGGTTGGTCGCTGGACTACTCGAACAACTGCCCGACGTACGTGGACACGAGCACGGCGGGTCAGGTGAAGCGGACGGCTGGCAAATTCCAGTTCTCCGGCTCCATCCGGTTGTACGAGGGCACGCCCGCAAACGTCCTGCGTGCGGGCCTCATCACCGAACTGCGGCTGTTCACGAGCGCCACCCACTACTGGCGCGTCAAGTACGCGGCGTTCGGTGGGCTGTCGCACGCGGCCAGTCGGCAGACTGCGGAGAACATCGGGGTCGAGTACCCGTTCAGCCACAGCACGCACAAGGACATCACGGGCACGATGACGCGCGGCGTTCTGTCCTACGTCGGCGCGAGCACGACGACGCTGTTCAGTTGAGGAGTGGCCTTGTCAGACCGAAGGGGACAATCAGGGCGACGGCTCGCCGGCGTGCGGCGTGCGCGGTCAGTCTGTCGAGAGGATCACGCCCCGGTCTATGCGGGCCGATCGCTCGTTGGCCGCTTGGAATCGGAGCATGGCGAACCCGATCAGTGCGACCACAACCACGCACAGAACCAGCGTCACGGTCCATTTAATGAGCATCTTGCGAGCGTTCATCGAAACCTCCTGAGCCGAAAGGCTACCACGGCCCAACGGGAATCCCGCCCTCGGCGTGACACAAAGGGGGTGCGATTTGGCCGATGATAGGGTGATTTTTGAGATTCGGGCCGAGAACGACCAACTCAAAGCCAAACTCGCCGAGTCCCAGAACGAAATAGAGAAGCTCAAAGCCAAGGGCGAGGACGCCGACCAGTCTGGGCTCGGGTTTAAAAAGAGCGTGTCGGCCGTCCGTTCGTGGATCGGATCCGTGACCGCCGCTATCGGTGTCGCCACGACGTTCTTTGTGCTGGGTCAGAAGATCCGGGCTGTCTACGACGATCTGTTCACAAGCGGTGCAGAGAAGGGCCGGAACTTCGCCAACACGGTCCTGAGCCCAGACGCAACCGATCGCGTCAAGGCATACTCCGACGAGATCGACAAACTGCAAACGCGGCTGGCCCAGTCGCTTGAAAGCCCGACGGCGTTGGTGCTGAACACCCTTCAGGGTTTCAGTACAGACAGCCTCAAGTCACAGATTGCCGAACTGGAAAAGAGCAGGTCAGACGCGCAAGAGCAGTTGACCGCCAAGCGGCTGCGCGATGAAGAGGCAGTGGCCAAGAAGCAGCAAGAGGAAGCCGTCGCCGCCGCCCTCGAAGTGCAGCGACAGTTTGGGCTCGACCGTGCCCGCAAAGCTGCCGAGCGGAAGGCCGAGGGCGAGCGTCTACAGCAAGAGACCGACGACCTCATCGAGAAGCTGCAAGACGAGATGCAGGACCGGCTTTTTGAGGGTGCCAAGCGGGCCGCCGAGGAGTACGTGCGCATCATCCGCGAGGGCATGGCCGAAGTGACTCGCGCCCAGCAGCAGGCCCAACAGCAGCAGATTGCCCAGTCCAACGGCAACCTCATTGCCTTGCGCCGCACGCTCCAGATCATCGCCAACCAGATGCCAGCGGGGCCGGGTAACTCTGGCTTTGTGGGGGGCCGCCAATGACATGGGTGCGTGACATCCGACAAGACAGCGCTTCGATGGATGTTGAATCCACGGGCCAAGCGGTCATCGGCTATCGGTGGAGCGGCGGGGCCTACCTCGATCCGGCCGTCGTGGTCAATACGCCCCACCTCATCCTCGGCGGAGACTCGGGCATTGAACCTCTGCCGAGCAAAGGGTCATCGCACCCGTCGGTACCATCGCTCAAACTTGACGAGTACACCTCTCAGTGTGAAGGCCGAACGCACACCATCGCGGCCCACTACTCGAACGACGGACGCTTCCGGTTCCCGACCAACCCCGAAGACGATCGCCGCACCAACACGCAGTACACATGGAACCCGCAAGAGGTCCAGATTTACTACCCGTTCGCCGAACGCAAGATGGTCGGCGAGGCTGTTCCGCCCGGCTACACCGGCCCGATTGAATCCACGCCCCAACTGCTGCCCCACCCGTCCGAGTACTACATCAACACCACGATGCCGATATGGACGTGGGAGGTGCTCATCAAGGAGGAGGAGCGTGAGGCCGCCCAAATGGCCATGCTCAAGCAGAGCGACCATATCCACCAGATCAACGGGCGGTTCTGCCGCTTCCGCACGGGCGGGCTCGACTTCTTCGATGTCATCAACGGGGCACGCACCTACGTCGCGCGGTACTCGTGGATCGACGACGCGGGCACGCAGGACACGTTCCTCAACCCGATCCTGCCGGACTTTGTTTCGCAGAACGGCCAGCATCCGGCATCGGCCGCGTGGAAGTACTTTCCCAAGCCATCGGTTCCCGTCGGCCGCACGTTCGCCACGGGTATTCCGATGACGCGGTTCCCACACCACACGGTCAAGTACCTGGAGACCATTGTCATCAGCGGCGAGCCGAAGCCAGTGTTCATTCAGCAGTGCGACTTCGCTATCGACCTACTGGGCTGGCAGACCTTGATCGGCCTATGAGGATGATCCCCGTCACCGCCAAGATCACTGGCTATGTGACTTACCCCGGTCCAAGTGGCCCCATCGACTCATCGCTTCCCGGCCCGTGCGGAACCCATCGGTACTTCGCCACGCTCAACGTGCCCGGCCGCGATCCCGAGCCCAACTACATCGTCATCGGGAGCGTGTCGCAGTGCTGGCAACCGCCCACGCTGTACGTCGTTCCCCTGCCTGCGGCACCCAACGGCGGCAACGGGATCAGCGGCACGATGTTCCAGAACGGGAACGATGAGCGGATCGAGTGGCACTACCGCGAACTCCCCCTCGTCGCCCCGTGCAATCCAGGAGGTGGGTGATGCCCGATGTCCTTGGCCCCGGCGGCGGTTTCGACTCGCCAGATCCCGGCCCGTCCATCTTCCCCGTCGGTGCTGGCGGCGGTGCGTTGGCGATCCTGCCCGCGTCTACCACGCTAGTCAACTCTTGCAACCGCTACGACGGCACGCCCGCCCTTCCGATCTTCGGGGCCGACACGCTGGTTGTGCAGGCGACGGCCCTCGTTGCTGCGTTCCCGAGCATCGTCCTGACCGTCCAGTATTCGGCCGACGGAATCCGGTGGGAGTCGTCCGGTGTCACCATCAACAGTGCCACACCAACCCGGCTCAACTCGGCCAGCGGTAATCCAACGGGCTACCGCTTCGCCCGCGTCATCGTCACCACCGCTTCCGGCGGCTCCGAGCAACTCATCAACATCACTGTCACCGCCCTCAAGACGGGCACGTAGGAGCATCATCATGGCAACCGTCACCGTCCCGCGCGGGACCAGCGACCTCGGCCCGCTCACCATCAACGACACCGACATCCTCCAGTTCATGGATGGAGAGTCCAACATCACGGCTGGCAACGACCTCTCGACGTTTGACGACGCGGGCACGGGCGGCCTGACCGGGCTGTACTTCGGCAACGCCGCAACCCCGATCATCGAGAATGCCTACGCCCTCAAGGTGGACGTTGACCAGAGCCCCGGCATCGTCCATGTCGCCTCCAACAGCGGCAAACTGTCGCTGCACCCCGGCGGCTCGTCCGGCGTGTTCACCCGCTACCGCCACGTTGGGGCGATTCAATCGACGATCATGACGGGCGGCACTGTCACGACCTTTGAGCAGTCGCTTGGCTCGGTCCTTGTCACGGGTGGCGTGACCGTGACCACCGCCTACTGCATCGGCGGAATGACGATGTTCCGGTACAAGTCATCGGGCATCACGACGCTCCAGGTCTCGGGCGGCACGGTGTCCCTCCTGCGATCGGCGACCACCATCGTCCTGATTGCTGGCACCCTGACCGTCTACCCCGAGAACACCGGAACGAACGTCCCTGTCGCTACCACCGTGAGCGTGTACGGCGGAACCCTGATCTGGCGCGGAGGCGACATCACGACGCTCAACGCCTTCGGGCCGAATGCCGTGGTGGACTTCTCCGGCATCACGCAGGACATCACCGTCAGCACCATCAACGCCGACAAGCACGCCAAGCGGAACCCCAAGTGCAAGTGGAACGGCTCCCGCTACACCGTCACCTACACGACCAAGGCCCCGCGCGGCGACGACAACGACGCGTTCCCCGAGTGAACCCCTCTCCCCTCCCTAGTCTCGCCCCCGCCGGTGGGTCTCCTTCCCTGCCGGCGGGGCGCTGAGACGGGGTTCCCATGCCCAACTCAATCCCCCCATGCGGCGACGGTCGAAACCTCCGGCTCAGCCCGGACGGTAAGCACATCTGCTCGGACTGCCCGGACGACGGAACGCCCGTCGATACGTGCTGCAAGTCCAACCCGGCCATAGCGGCGCAACTGGGCCAGCCGGTCAACGACTGCGGCCTGTGGGTTCGCACCGATCCGCCCGACCCGCCCGTGATCCGGTTCCGCCGGTACTGCCTCCTCGAAGCGCGGGCCGAGTTGAACATCACCAACCCTGGCTCAACGCAGGATGCGTTCGGTTCGTTCTCCGGCGTGTGCGAGTTGGTCGATCCCGTCACGGTCGAGACAGACATCATCGCGGGCGGCGAGAATCGTGGGTGCGTGGTCTTTGACCGTGCCTTGTGCCGGTTCCAGATGACCAACGTTCGGGGCGCCGAGACGCGGGCGGCCGACTACGAATACTGCGGCACGTTCCGGCTGGGGTGCCCGCCCATCGGGGCCAGTGCAACGGTCAACTACATCGAGCCGGACGGCGGCCAGTTCTTCGCAACGGTCGGGTTCTCGGTGGGCACGGTGTCGCCCTTCGGCGGCAACTCGCAGGAGTTTGGTGTCGTCGCCTCGTTCAGCCCGGTCGACAACGTCATCGGCCTTGGGTCCACGACCAACCGGACGGCCTCGTGGAACAGCGACGGCCGGGAGATGACCCAGACGACGGTTACGCGGTACTTCGCGTTCCTGTTCGGGCAGGGCTTGACGGAGGTAGGCCAGCAGACGTTCTTCGCCCGCTACCGTGTCGCGCACGATCTGACCTGCGACGACCAGCCCAGCCCACACACGGGCGGGTGTCCAGACCTTGGCGGGCCGTGCCTTGCCGGGCCGGAAGCGTACCTCATCTCCGAGCCATGCAACCCCACCTACTCCGGCCCTGTGGTCGTGTTCCGTGCCGAGAACGTCGCGGGCTGCGCCGTGGTCCCCACCGTCTGGGGCTGCATGAAGATCAGCCCTGCATCGCCAGCGATCCTCAATCCGTCCATCATCAACGCGGCCATCGACAACCGGGTGGTCCCGGTCGGGTTCTACCCAGCCTCCTGCTGCGAGTGTGAGCCTGGTTGCCCGTCGCGCCCGATCACCACCTCGCCTTGCTGGAACGGTGGCGTACGGAACCAGCTCACGGGCGATTGGGTGCCCAACTCCCCGTTCGTCACGTCCGGCCAGTGCTGCTGCAACCCAGACGACATCATCACGATCACCCAAGTCGATTCCCTGTGGGAGACTTCGGGCCTGACGTTCCACCGGACGCTCCAGAACCCGATCGTCGTCCGCCGTGGTGATCCGTGGTTTATGGACATGGACGACCTGATAACCGTCACGGCGACGGGTGAGTTCGTCCAGCAGAACCAGATCCGGTTCGGGCGCGAGGATGACCCGATTGCCCCGTTCGATTGTTTCGACGGGCCGTGGTCCGGCAGCGTGAACGCGCAGGGCTTCGGGCCGGGCAACCTCCAGATCCCCGAGGGGTTCGTGGGCCTGCATCACCCGGCAACCGACGGCGGCGTTCTGGGGATGCCGTGCCCAATCAACGGGAACGGATCGGACGACTCGAACCCGAGCATCCGCGTCCTCTCCAAGAACGTCTCGGTGACATGCACCACGTTCTTTTACGACGGCTCGTGGGAGTGGAACGGCGGGCCGGAGAACGGCGGATCACGGGTCACGCACCGCCTGCGGCTGAGCATCACCCCGGCGCCCAACAGCCAGCGGCCGGAGTGCTCGGGGGGCTGCGGCCAGAATGGCAACGGCGGGCCTCCGGCTGGCCCTGGCGGGCCGGGTGCTCCAACCCCGTTCCCTGGTGGGCCGGGAATCGGCGGGCTTATGGGGGGCTGTGGGGGCTGTGGAAGGAGCGGCGAACTGTGAACGGATCAGTCCCGGTCGTCGAAAGCAGGCGGGATGGTGGGCGACCACTTCGGCCCGCAGAAGAACGAGAGCGTCGCCACCCCGCGAGAGATGGGCGTGGTCTCCGGCGGCAGTGTCGGACCCGTTCGGAGGATGAGCGTGGAGCATGGCGCGTCCTTCGGGTACTCGACGGTTTGAACGGGGATCGGGATCGTCGCCATGAGGGGAGTGTATGACCTACGCCGAAATCGCACAACTGACCGCGAACGACCTAGCCGCCCGCGTCATCGCCGGGAAGGTGTCGCCCCGGATGATGTGGTCCACGTTCAAGGGCGCGGCGGCTCCCCTCGTGGCGGTCGCGTCCGGCGACGTAGCCAGCGACGACCTTGCCGCTGCCCGATGTTCCCTGTGCCTCTCGTGCCAGAGCGACGGGGCTCCGACGACGACGCGCGGCAAGGAGCAACGCACCGAGCACGGTATAGCACAGGCGATATATTGCGGGCAGATGCCGGATGGGAACCCGCACGGACCCAATCCCACCTGCGGCTGCCTCGTGGCGATCACCGTGGCGGGCGAGTTCATCCCGGCGGGGAAGGTCTTGGTGGGCTCGTGCCGCTGTCCGCAGGGGAAGTGGTGAGCGTCACTTCTTCCGCTCTCGCGGCGGCAGCATCGCCATCATGCCAATCACCCAAACACCCGCCATGATGGCAAGCAGCCAGACGCAGACGGCGAAGGTGAACTTGAGTGCTTCGGCGTTGCTCACTTGCACGCCTCCACCGCCGCGAGGACCGCGTGAAGGGGGGAGGGGCCACGGCCCAATATCGTGGGCGGTTCCTCGTCAGACCACCAGCCAACCGAGAACTCAGACTGCGACGGGTCCGTCTCTTCGAGTTCCATGCCCTTGCACTTGGCCACCCACGCCGCCGCGAAGATGATGGAGGCGGCGAAGTGGTGCGGGATCCACGTGACCCCCTCCCAATAGAACTCGTGCCGGTTGGCGGCAATGGTATTGTTGCGGGCGTGCCCTAGGCCCTTCGGCCACCATTCCGCCCCCCAGTGCGACCTCGTGAGGTCCGCCAGTTCCGCCGCGTTGCCGGTGAAGATCATGCGTCCTCCTCTTTGCCCACTGGGGAAGTATCAGAGCGATACTTTCGATCATGCTCCTCCCACAACGCGACGACTTTCCACGCCGCCTTTATGAACTCTTCTTCGGCTTGGTCTTTCGGATCGTCGTTGCCCTGGGGGACATCTTCACTCATCAGTCCAGTTGGTCGCTGGTGGTGCATGTTTGGCATATGGTTTCGTCGCCATCCGCAAGGTCTTCGCGGCAGGCGATCGAGACGATGTAGGCAATAGGTTTCACGCCGCACTCTCCTTCTTCCCACCCGTCACCCGCCCATGAATCGCCCGGACGACACTGGCGACCGACACCGGCTCGCCCCCGTCGTCGGCCCCGAATGACGCCCCGGCGCTGAGTTTGTCGGTCATCCGCTGGTGAGCGGCGATGATGGACGTGTGGTGCTTGCCGATCGCGGCGCCGATGTCTGGGTAACTGTGGACCGTCAGCGACTTGGCCAGATGGGTGTACGCCTCGCGGGCCAGCACGACCCGCTTATGCCGCGACGGGCCGCAGAGGTCGGCCCGCTCGATGTCGAGTTCGGCGCAGCAGGCGTCGATGATGTGGTCGAGTCGCATGAGTTTCACGGCTGTTTCTCCACCGCCGCGCGTGCGGTCGGGTTGGCGTTGGTGGCTTGCTGATGCCGCAACGCATCGGCGTTGGTGTGAAACGACTCCGGAAAGTTCCCCGCCCGCCGCCACGCCTTGCACTCCCTCCCCAGCACCTCGACCGCTTCGCGGAGGGTGGCGAGTTCGGCGTCA
>ERZ650311.777-NODE-777-length-18216-cov-6.485491_pt1 | contig 18216 bp, 23 predicted proteins | sample MGYA00376247_ERZ650311 | MGnify/ENA primary metagenome ERZ650311 (study PRJEB26733, sample SAMN07839324) | wastewater metagenome | biome: small river; feature: stream; material: water | place: USA: North Carolina | collected 2016-07-28 ... | reverse complement strand
GCAAGACCTTTGCACCCGTGACAGCCGACCAGTACGCCGAATACAAGGCCGCATGGGGCACCTACATCCGCAAGGGCATCGAAGGGCTTTCCGAGTCCGAGAAGAAAACCATCAACGTCGGCACTTCGACGCAGGGCGGTTTCCTCGTCGGCGAAGAAATGGAAGCTGGCATTGATCGCGTCGTGCGGCGTTACAGCGCCATGCGCCAAGTTGCCCGCGTGATCCCCATCGGGTCGGCCAGCTACAAGAAACTGGTGAAGACCTCGGGCACTTCCGGTGCTTCGCGCGGCGGTGAAAACACCACGCCCAGCAACGGCACGTCTCCGACTTGGGTCGAGCTCGAATTCAAGCCCGGCACCTACGTTTCTGAGCAGCGCATCACTTCGGAAGCCATCGAAGACGCGACGCAAGATGTCGGTGCCGATCTTGAGATGGAAATGGGCATTGAGTTTGCCGAAATGGAAGGAACCGACTTCATTTCCGGCAATGGCATCAATGGCCCGCGCGGCTTGACCGACTACACGGCGGTTGCAAATGCCTCCTACGCCTGGGGTTCCATCGGCTACGTGGCATCGGGTCACGCTTCAAGCTGGGCCTCGTCCAATCCCTCGGACTACCTGATCGACTTGGTGCATGCGCTAAAGCGTCAGTACCGCGCGGGTGCTTCGTTCGTCATGAACGATGCCACGCTTGGTTCGATCCGCAAGCTCAAGGACGGGCAGGGCAACTACCTGTGGGGCATGACAAAAGAGTCGTTCACCGCCGGGGCTGTTGGCACCTTGCTGGGCTATCCGGTGGTTACCGATGACTTCATGGCCGATATCGGGGCCAATGCGTACCCGATTGCCTTTGGCGACTTCAAGCAGGCTTACTACGTCATCGAGCGCAAGGGCATCGCAGTCCTGCGCGACCCTGCAACCAACTTCCCGGCTGTGCGCTTCCTCGCGCGTCGTCGCGTTGGCGGTGGTGTTGCGAAGTTCGAAGCCGTGAAGCTCTTCAAGATCGCCACGTCCTGATGAAACCCCGGCGGCTTCGGCCGCTGGCATCGCATCCCCTCAATTCCAAAGGAACCAATCATGAAAGATTTGATGAACGTGATTGACGTGAAGCGGGTAATTTCTCCCGTCAGCGTCTCAGACAACACGGCCCAGGCGGGCCAAGCCGTTGATCGCAAAGGCTATGACGGTGTGACCTACATCATCGCAACCGGCTCCATCGCGGATGCCGATGCGACGTTCACGGTCTTGCTCGAAGAATCCGACGCATCCGGCTCCGGCTACACGGCTGTTTCTGATGATGACCTCATCGGGACCGAAGTCCTGGCGGCTTTCCAGTTCGACGACGACAACGAATGCCGGAAGCTGGGCTACAAGGGCACCAAGCGCTACACGAAATTGACCATCACCCCGGTCAACAACGCCAGCGCTGCCTTGCTGTCGGCTGTCTGCATTTTGAGTCGTCCGGCCATCGCACCGACCGCTAATCCGCCCGCCTAAACGCGCGCACAAAGCCCGAGCGCCCTCGCTCCCTTGTGGAGCCGAGGGCGTTTCGCTTTGAGCGTGCAACAAAGGACCTCACATGACCGTTCAGCTATCCACCGCCGTGCGCAATGCGCGCCTCGACGCGATCGAAACCACGATCAGCACCAGCGCCATCCTGAAAATCCGCACCGGCGCGCAGCCGGCCAACTGCGGCACGGCCGACAGCGGCACCGTGCTGGCAACACTCAACCTGCCCAGCGATTACCTGGCGGCGGCATCGGGTGGCACAAAGCTCAAATCAGGCACCTGGGAAGACACCAGCGCCGACAACAACGGCACCGCCGCGCATTGGCGCCTGTACGCCAGCGACGGCACCACCTGCCACGCGCAGGGCAGTGTGACGGCCACCGGCGGCGGGGGCGACCTCACCGTCGATAGCACCACGTTTGTGAGCACCCAGCCCTTCACCATCACCGGCTGGACCTTCACCGAAGGCAACGCATAAGGGGCGCGCACCATGAACATCCAACGCAAGCTAGAGCTGGCCCGCCAGCACATCGAAATCATCGCCCGCCACGACGACGAGGACCTGGCCGTGCGCCAGGCCGCCCTGCAGGCCGTGGCCGACCACATCACCGCTGAACTGCAAGCCGCCAGCGAGCGCGTGCAGGCCAAGGTGCAGGCCGCGCTGGGGCAGGTGGGGGATGCAAAGGCATGATCCGCGACCCCTCAACCGCCCAAGTCTGGTGGGATGCCCAACTGCAAACCTATTGCGGCATCCTGAACGGCCAGCGCGTCGGCACCCACAGTGGCGATATCCTGACCGTGGGCGACCTGCAAACACGCCTGGGCGCCACGCTGCACGCCGACACATCTGCCGCGCTGGGTGAGCAATTTGCCGCTGCGCCGTATGCCCCGCCAAACCGCCACGTTACCAAGCTGGCTTATCGCGGGCGGTTCACGACGGCAGAAAAAACCGCCTTCGAGCTGGCCGCAATCCACGACTACGCGCAAGCCATTGACTCGCAGCGCAATGTTCTGGCTGCTGGTATTCGCGCGTGGCAGGCGGATTTTCAGTCGGCCAACGGGTATATCGACCTTGACGACCCACGCACCCGCGCAACCACGGAAGCGCTCGAAGCGGGCGGACTGATCGGCGAAGGCCGCGCGCTGCAAATCCTTGACGCACCCATCGAAGCCCACGAAAGGCCCGCAGCATGAGCGCCTTCACTGATCTAAGTGACCTGACCAATGTGATGACCGGCGGCGGCGCAGCGCAGCCGCAACATCCCATCTTCTGGATAGACAACCGAGTTGGAGCGGCAGCGGCAACGGCAACGATTGCGGGCCGCATGCACAGCCTTTGGACATACAACAAGTCGAATGGCGCGACCGGAGCCGTGCCGACGACGGTTGCAGCGCCTACAAACGCCACCACGGGGGCACTGCCGTTTACAAGCCCAGGTGGCGGGCGCGAGTTGCACATCTTGGGGATTGAAGGGGCGCTCACCCAGCAAGAGGTTGTGATCGCCTACGACCGCCTGCTGCATATCGGTGGGCTGAGTGGCACATCCACATCGGCGCAGACCGTGGGCGGCACGCTGACCCGCAACACGGGCGGCGAAGGCAATCAGATATGGGTGGAGATTTACACACAGATCGGCTCCACAGCGACGACCATCACGGCGAGTTACACGAACCAAGCCGGGACATCGGGCCGCACCACACAAGCGGTTGCAATTGGCGGCACGAACAACCGTGAAGTGACGCGGGTCATCCCGCTGACGTTGCAGGCTGGGGATACGGGTGTGCAGGCTGTGGCCAGCGTCACTTTGGCCGCAACAACCGGCACTGCCGGCGACTTCGGTGTGACCATCGCGCGACCGCTGGTTTTTGGAAACAACGAGAACACGGGCTCGATGTTCCTGCGCGACTTCATCGCTGGCATGCCCTCTGCGCAGAAACTGGTCGACGATGAGTGCGTCGCGTTTGCCATCGTTTCTGGCAGCAACAGCGCCCCGCAGGGCTTCCTGGGCCTCCATCTTTTGGAGCGTTGAGCCATGCCCATCACAACTTGGGCAGATTGGATGGACGGGCAAAACAGTGGCGAGCGCCGCCCGTTCATGTGGCAGCACGGGAACAACAACCCGTTCTCGTCGTGGATACTTCGCTGGCCGACCTACTTCACCGGGCCATTGGGTGTGCCTTCCAACCCTTCTACAGCTATTGCACCAGATAACACAAGCACCCTTGCCGTGGTGCCCAGCCCATCGGCTGCGGATCAGTGGCTCGCCGCTTGTGAAATTGGCATTGGCAACGCAAACCGGCGCATTGCTGGTGGGATGGTGCTTTGCGATGTGCTGAGCGTGCAAGGCGGGTTAAGTGGCACGGTAGCGTCGCCGACGGCGCAGACAACAAACCTGCCCACCGCAGCACTGACCCGCTACACCGATGGTGATGGTGTGATGATGGGTCTGGTGATCTATGGGGCAGTCGGAGGCACCGCCACAACGGCCACGGTGAGCTACACCGACGACGTGAACGGCGCAGGGCGCACAAGCGCGGACATCGTATTTGGTGGGTCTAGCGCAAATGCAGCTGGGCAGGTGCTGGTGTTGATTCCGCAAGCTGGCGACCGAAACCCGGTGTCGGTCGAATCTGTGACCCTGGCGAACACCACCGGGACTGCGGGCAATTTCGGTGTGGTGTTGTTCAAGCCTATTGCGTTCCTGAATGAAATCGGCGGCACAAATTCGCAACGCGAACCGTACAAGAATTTCATCGAAGGCGCGTCCTCGGTATCGCCAGAGACAACGGGCTGCCTGGTGCCGTTCTTTTTTGGGACTGGCGGCAGCACTGGCGTCTGCATGGTCGGCGGGCACGTCACATACATCCAAGGGTGACGTGTGTCCCTCCGTGACGACTACCGCAACTTAATCTCGACGGCATTTGCTGGAGAGATTGGGGCGTTGCCGTGGGAGGAGGCGGCCAGCGGCGGCGCCAACACCGGCACCAGCACCACCACCCTAGACAACCTAACCCTATCCGCCACAGGCAGCATCACCGCGCAAGGCCAGGCGTCGATCGCGCTGGCCGATTTGTCGCTCTCGGCGACCGGCAGCATCACGGCGCAGGGCGCGGCCAACATCACGCTGGCCGACCTGTCGCTGGTGGCCACGGGCGAGAGCACCCCGGTTGGCAGCGGCACTGCGTCGATCACGTTGGACGATGTCGGCGTCGCTGCCACGGGCTCGTTGGTCAGCAGAGGACAGGCCACCCTCACGTTGGCTGATCTTGGGCTCTCTGCTGTCGGCGCGCTGACGAATCGGGGGCAGGCTGCGATTACTTTGGATGCGCTGCTGTTGTCCGCAAGTGGTGCGAACTCAGATGCCGTGATCTACACCCGTGCTCCCCGTGGCGGTGGATACCCGGCCACGGTTCCAACAACTGAACGCTACGGCATGACCAACACCAAGCGCCCAGCCATGACCAACACAAGGCGATGACCATGATTCGACGCACCACGGATGCCACTGTCGAACCCGTCACCCTGGCCGAAGCCAAGTTGCATCTGCGGGAAACGCTGGTGAGCACCGACAACGACACGTATATCGAAAGCCTCATCACCGCGGCGCGGCTCGCGTGCGAGGAAGCCATTCAGCGCACCCTCATCACCACGACTTGGACACTCACGCTCGACGCTTTCCCTGATGCCATCCGGCTTCCATACCCGCAGATCATCGCGGTCTCGTCCGTTTCCTACATTGACGAAGCCGGGGACACGCAGACCCTGGACCCGCAGGATTACATCGTGGACACCAAGAGCGAGCCAGGATTCATCGTGCCCGCGGTCGATGTCACATGGCCGACCACGCAAGACCGCATCAATGCTGTCACGGTGGTCTACACAGCAGGGTACGGGGCGTCGGCTGCATCGGTGCCAAAAACGATCAAGCACTGGATCAAGCTCGCAGTGTCCGACCTGTACGACAACCGGGGCCTGAGTGCTGATCGAACGGTTCCGCAGGACTTCGCCCGAAGCCTGATTGATCCCTATCGGGTGTACGGATGAAGTTGCCGACCCTCGTCACCATCGAACAGCCCGAGGGCGGGCAAGATGAGGTCGGACAGCCGAACACGGGATGGGATGAAGTCGCCCAGGTCTGGGCAGATGTGCGCCACCAAAGCGGGCTTGAGTCCATCCGATCCGGCGGGGAAGTCTCTCTGGTCCGGGCCAGCATTCGCATTCGCTGGAGGACCGATATCACCCCGGCAATGCGCGTGGTTGACCCGACCTCTGGGCTTACATACGAAATCAAGTCGGTCCTGCTGGATCAGCAGCGGCGCCACCTCGATCTAGTCTGCGAGGGTCAATGACATGGGCCTGACGATGAAATTCGACCTGCAGGCGATGTCCCAGCAGATCGACCAGACACATGACGCGGTGCAATTGGCCATCCGCCCAGCCGTGCAGGCAGGGGCCGAAGTGCTGTATCAGGCTGTGCTCAGGAACGTACAAGCGATCGGCAGCAAAACCGGCAACCTGAACCGGGCGATCTATCAGGTGTTCAGTCAGGACAACTCTGTTTTTGCAGTCACCAGCGACGGCAAGACCGTTGCCACCACTGCCACCTATCACATCAGCTGGAACGCGGCCAAGGCGCCCCATGGTCATCTGGTTGAGTACGGGCACTTGCAGACCCGCGTCACCTACATCAACAAGGCCGGGGAATGGCGCACCGGCAAGCGCAGGCTGGCTGTGCCCAAACAAGTCGGGGCACGGCCCTTCATCCGGCCAGCCCAGGCACTGATGCCGCAGGCCCTGTCGGCTGTGGAAACCAAACTCAAGGAGATGGTCGGTGTCGCTTGAATCCGATCTCCAAGATTTGCTTGAGGCCATCTGCCCGCGCGTGTTCGCGGACTTCGCCCAACTCAAGACAGCCAAGCCCTATGTGACATGGCAGCAAATCGGCGGGCGGGCCGTGACCTTCGTAGACAACCTCGTTCCGTCCAAAGAAAACGCCTACGTGCAGATCAACGTCTGGTCAACCACCCGATCAGAGGCCAAGACCATCGCCAAGCAAATCGAATCGGCCATGACCACAACCACCGCATTTCAGGCGCGTCCCGTTTCTGCGGTGGTCAGTGATTCGGACTCCGACCTTCACATCTACAGCACCCGGCAGGATTTTGACTGCTGGGCCAATCGCTAGCGAATCAATAGCGGGCTAGACCCGCTTCACAGAGCAAGCCGCCATCGGGCAACCGGGGCGGCTTTTTTCGTGCCCGACGAGGGCATTCCCACCAACAACCCGCCGCGTGCGGGTTTTTTCATTTCTGAAAGGCCCTCATCATGGCTGTATCGCTCCCAAACGGCATCATTTTTGCGCTGGCAACCACCTACGCCAGTGCAGATACGGTCTCTGCCGTGACCAACGCAAACCCGGCTGTTGCCACCACGTCAGGTTCCCACGGGATCACGACCGGCAACTTCTTGGAAGTCACCTCTGGCTGGGCCAAACTGAACGGGCGAATCGTCCGCTCTGCTTCGGCTTCTGGCACCACGGTGACTTACGAGGGGATCAACACGTCGAGCACCACGCTTTACCCTGCCGGTAGCGGCACGGGCTCTGTGCGTGAAATCACCGCCTGGACGCAGATCAGCCAAGTGCTGGACCTGTCCACCTCGGGCGGGGATATGCAGTTCGCAACCTACTCCTTCTTGGAGCAGGATTTCGAGACGCAACTGCCGACGCAGTCCAGCCCGATGACCATCAACATGACCATTGCTGATGACGCATCGCTGTCTGGCTACACGTCGCTGAAAGCGGCTGCTGAAGCCCGCTCTGCGGTGGCGCTCAAGGCCACGCTGCCCAGCGGCTCGATCATCGTCTACAACGGGTACGTCTCCTTCAACGAGACCCCCACGATGACGAAGAACCAGGTCATGGGCGTGCGTGCCACGTTCAGCCTGCTGGCTCTGCCGGTTCGCTATTCCTCCTAAGAAGCGGCTTGACCGCCTCAAGGCCCGTCTGCCCTTCGGGGTGGCGGGCCTTTTTCATGCCCGGTGGGTCGCTCCCTCTCGGGTCTTTTTCCTCCAACCGAGACACAAACAATGGCAGTCAAGATCACGCTGGGCCAAGCCCCGGCAAACTTCAAGCGCGCAGTCCTCTTTCGCACCGTCGAGGGTGACGACGCCTACATCACTTGGGATTTCAAGTACCGCACCCGCAAGCAATACGGGGAACTGATGGCCGACGATTCTTTCCGCGCCATGCTGGGCCTGTTGCCAAGCGAGAACGATACCATGGAGAAGGTCATGGATGGCGGCAACCGCGCCACCGCTGACTTCATCCTCAAGATCGCGGACGGGTGGGACTTGGAAAGCGACTTCAACCGCTCCAACATCGAAGCCCTGGCCGATCAATACCCGCAGGCCACCAGCGCAGCCTGGGAAGCCTACCGGGATTTGTGCATCAATGGCCGCTTGGGAAACTGACCGAGGCGGCAACGGCTTTCTATCGCCGCCCGCCTGACGAAAAGCGCATCAAACGGCTTGGGTTCACCCTGGCCGACTACCAGACAAAAGACGTTCAGGTCTGGCCGGAAAACTGGCCCTCCTGGGCGCTCTTTCAGTCCCTGTGCACGCAATGGCGCTCAGGCCCTGGCGGTGCCATTGGCCTTGACTACACGGTGGTGCAACAGCGCTTGCAGGCCATCCACCCAGACGACCTCGAACCCATGTTCGGCGACGTGCAAGCCATGGAGCTTGCTGCCCTGGCCGAGATGAACAAGGCACAAGAAGATGACTGACACCCGCAAGACACAGCTTGAGATCGGGGCAACGGACAACACAGGTCCGGCCTTCGATTCGGTCAAGCGCAACGCAACCGATGCGGCGCGCAGTGTCACCACGTCTGCCACGCAGGCGTCAAAGGCGGTTGACGACATCGGCAAGTCGGCAAGGGGTGCAGAACAGGGCATCGGCAAAGCCACGGGCGGAATCGTCGCCAGCATCAAGCGCCAAGTTGCTGAACTGGAACGCCTCAAGATCGAACAAGAGGCAGGACGGCGCGGCACCGCAGCGTATTACGAAGCCCTGGCCAAGTTGCGCGGCGCAAGCCCGGACATCCTGCGCCCCTACTTGGAGCAACTGCGCAAAGCCGAAGAAGCGCAGAAACTGGCAACCAACAGCCTCAACAAGATGGGGCTGTCTGCCAAGCAGACCGCCGCCGCGCTTCGTCAAGTCCCCGCGCAGTTCACGGATATCGTCACGGGTCTTGCCGGTGGTCAGAACCCGCTCACGGTTCTACTCCAGCAAGGGGGCCAGCTCAAGGACGTATTCGGCGGTGCAGGCGCAGCGGCTCGCGCATTGGGTGGCTATGTCCTCGGGCTGGTCAACCCCATCACGGTTGTCCTGGGCGCGGCAGCGGGTGTCGTTGCTGCCTTCGCATCGGGTCAGCGGGAAATTGCAGAGTACGGCAAAGCCCTGGCCTTGTCAGGCAACGCAGCCGGTGCCACAGCAGGCCAACTACAGGACATGGCCCGCCGCCTGTCCGCAGTGGCAGGGACGCAAGGCGAAACCGCCGAAGCCGTCCAAGCCGTCGCCCGGTCGGGTTCCGTTGCAGCATCCAATATCGAGCTCGTTGCCGGCGCGGCGGTGCGGTTTTCCAAAGCAACGGGCCAATCCGTCGCAGAGACCGTCAAGCAGTTCCAAGACCTTGCCAACTCCCCGGCAGATACGCTGGTCAAACTGAACCAGCAATACAACTTCCTGACGGCCAGCACCTATGCACAGGTGAAGGCCCTGGAAGAAGCCGGGGACAAGACCAAGGCGGCAGACCTCGCACAAAAAGCCTTCGCCGACACCCTGCAGGTCCGGTCGGTCGATGTGCTGCAAAACCTCGGGCTATTTGAGCGGGGATGGAAGAGCATCACCGAGGCCATCAAGGGCGCAGTTGATGCGGCGAAGGACATTGGCAGGGCGCAGACACCGGAGCAGAAACTTGACGCTCTCAACAAAGAGATTGCAGAGCGTGAGAACCGCCTAGCGTCGAGCGGCTTTACGACAGGCTCAGGCGGCGCTGCTTTTGGTTCGCCCAATCGCGCAGCCCAAGCGCGCGAGCAGGAAATCCTAGACAGCCTGAAGGCCCAGGCAGCGGCCATTGGCGGCGTTGTCATTGCCAAGCAGCACGAAGCAGAGCAGGATAAAAAGACTGCCGCTTCGAGGAAAGAGGCCATCGAAGCCATCGCCCGAATTGACAAGGTGCTCGAAGGCGCGGCGACAAAGCAAGAGCGCATGAACAAGGCGCTCAAGCAATTTCGGGATGACACTGCAAGACTGAGGATTGCCGCGAAGGACGATCCGCTACTTGCCAACTCTCCCCGCCTTGACCCTGCCAACATTGCCAAGGGCGAAGCGGCAATCCGGGCGCAGTTCTCCGAGACTGCCAAGCCGGCAAAGATGGACGCCGAGGCTCTCGAAGTCGCTCGCCGATACAAGGATGTAGTCGGCGACCTCACCAAGCTCCAGCAAGACGCCGCAATCAAGAACGAGGGCCTTTCCCGTGCGATGGCCCGGCTTCATTTGGAGATGGCAAATCCCATCTTCGCCAAGTACAACGCGGCGCAGCAAGAGGAAATCGTCACGCTGGCATTCCTGGCGGACGCAGAGGATCGGGTAGGCGAAACGCGCAAGCGCAACGCTAAGGAGGCCGAAGCCTACGAAGCGGCCATGAAGAAAGAGGCCGACGCGATAAACGCTGTCGTCGAGGCCAACATCCGCGCAGTGTTCGGTGTCACCCGGCGAGCGCAAGACTCAGCCAAGCAAGCCGAGTTTGAGGCCCAAGCCTACGGGCTCACCAAATCCGCCGTTCTGGAACTCCATATCGCTGAGAAACAGCGAGCCTTGGATGCCCTGCGAGCAGGACAAACCATCACCGAGCAGTTGCAGCGGGAAATCGACCTCCGTCAGCAGGAGATCGACGCGATCAAGAAGGAAGTCGCTGCCGTGCGCAATGTCGAGGTGCGCCAGGCCACCGACAAGGCGGCCGAGCAAGCCGCCCAGGAATGGCGCCGCGCTGCCGAGCAGATCGAGCAAAGCCTGACGGATGCCCTGCTGCGTGGGTTCGAGTCCGGCAAGGGCTTCGCGCAGAACCTGCGCGACACCGTGGCCAACATGTTCAAGACTTTGGTGCTGCGCCCCGTCGTCAGCGCCGTTGTCAGCCCGGTGGCAGCGGGCATCACCAACGCCCTGGGCGTGCCCGGCGCCGCCAGCTCATTTGCGGGCAACGCGGCCGGCAGCGCCGCCAGCAGCTACCTGGGCGGCAGCATCTTCGGCAGCAGCGCTGCTTACGGCGCCGCCATTGGCACCACCAGCATCGGTGCCGGTTCCCAAGCGGCCATGCTCGCATCTCAGACGGGCGTGTTCGGTCTTGAAGGCGCAAAGCTCACCGCTGCAGCGGCCGGCAATACAGCCCTCAGCACCTTCATGACGGCCATGCCCTATCTGGCCATCGGCGCACTGGTACTTAGCGCGCTGGCCAAATCCGGCGAAACCCGCCAAGGCGCAGGCTACCAAGTCAATGACGGTCGGGCGCTCCTGGGTGGCGGGCCTTCCGGTGGTGCGATCAATCAGGCGCTGGAAACCAAACTGGTCCAGCAGACTTACGACACGATCAACGCAACCCTGAAGGCCCTTGGCTCTACCGTGTCGGTGGCGTCATTTCAGGCGGGGCTTGAATCGTCAACCAAGGGCCGAGGGGCAACCTTTGCCGGTGGCACCCTGTCAAGTGGTGCGTCTTTCGGTCAGGTGTACGACCCGGCCATCTATACCCAAACACTCACCGCAGAGCAGGCAGCAACGCAGTTCGGCACCAAGCTGGGCCAATCGGCGCTACTGGCCCTACAAGCTGCGGGTGACACGCTCCCGGCTTACGTCAAGCGGCAACTCGATACCCTGGATGTCAGCAGCCTGGATGCCAATGGAGCGCAGCAAGCCATCGCGGCCATTGCTGATCTGCCCAACGTCCTCGCCCAAAAGGCAGGCATCGCCAGCGGCGACATCATCAACCAACTGACCCAGGGGATTCTGAACGGCAACATTGACGCGACCGGCGAAGTCGTCGCCGGTCAGATCGTTGCCAGCATTGAAGCGTCCATGGTCGGAACGGCAGCGGCGCAGATTTACGACACTTTTAACCGCGCCATCATCGCCCCGGTCATTGATTCGATCATTGCCGGACAACTGGCAGTCGATGTCATCAACGAGGCCACGGTTGATGCCGCGGTCAACAAGGCCATTGAGACCGCTGCGGCTCTCGGGCAAGTGCTCAACGACCCTCGGATTCAGGAAGCCCTCGCACAGCTCAAGGATGGGCTCGCCAAGGGCTTCGGGCAGGCAGGGCAGGCGCTGGGCTTCACCTCGCGCTATCAACCCATCCAAACGACACAAGACCCGGTGGCCAAGGCAGCGGAAGACGACGCCAAGCGTCAGGCCGACAGCCTCAAGGCATTGCAGCGTGAATGGAAGCAACTCCAAGCCCAACTGCTCACCCTGCAAGGCGACAGCAAGGGCGCTGCGGCGGTCCTGAAGGAATTGGCTACCGAGGGCATGGGGGCGCTCGAAATCGCAGCCTATGAGGCGAATGAAGTCCTGCGCACCCAGATTCAGGAAGCCCAGAAGATGGCAAGCGCCATGGGTGTGTTCGATTCCATCGCGGCGGACTTCCTGAGCGGCGATGCCCTTCGCAATTACCGGGCGCTGCGGATTCAGGAAAGGCTACGCACCGAGGGCTTCGACATCAGCGTGTCTCAAATCCTCGCCACCAGCGTGCAGGATTTCTCCAACCTGTTGAAGGAGCTTGCAGTCACGGCACCCTCTGCGGCAGCGTCGCTCATCGGGTTTTATGACGCCATCAAGCAACTGCAAGGCGACCCGACAGCCATCGCACGCAACGCAACCGATGCGGCCCTTGCGGGAACCGAGCGAGCAATCAACGCCGAACGGACCCTGACGCAGACCCGCATTGATGGGCTTCGGGAACAGGAACAAGCCCTCCAATCCCTGTTCGACCTCACCAAGTCGGCGGCATCGGATCTTCTGGGCACGGGTTCTGGGGCAAAGACCCAAGCACTCAAGGCACGGGACTTCATCGCTCAGGCGGCTTTCGACTCGCTCAAGGGCAAGCTGCCCGATGCGGAAAACCTCTCGGGTGCCATCACCGATGCACGGCGGGTGCTGGAGACATCCAACTACGCCAGCCGGTACGAATTTGAGCGTGATCGACTCATCCTGGCCGGACAACTCACCACCATCCGCGAAGCCACGGGCGACCAACTGGAGGATACGAAAGACAGCATCCGCATTGCCGAAACGCAACTGAAGGTGTTGGAGACATCGCTTCAAACGGCCCGCGATCAAGTCGCTGCGCTGCGGGGTGTGGATACCAGCGTCCTCGGGGTCAAAGACGCGATCACCAAGCTGCAACAGGCCATCACGGCAGAGCGCACAGCAACGGCGATGCCCTTCACCAATCCGGCCACGGGGCAGGGTGCAGGGTCACTCATCGGGGCATCGGTCAATGGCAATCAGGCCGAAGTCATGGCCTCGGGTCTGGTCCGGTTCGACTCTCCCACAAGGGGCACAAACCTCCTGTGGGCCACCGGCATTGTTGAGTACCTGAACGCCCGAGCGAAAGACGTGGGCGATGCCAACGCCATCGCCGAAGCAGCCTATTACGGCATCACGGCTGATCTGCTGGAGGAAATCAAGGCCCGCTCAAAGGTAGCGCCCAAGTTCGCCTCTGGCGGGTTCCATTCGGGCGGATGGGCGATGGTTGGAGAACAGGGGCCAGAACTGGCCTACATGCCACCCGCGCACATCTACTCCAACCGCGACACCAAACAGTTGTTGGCAGGGAACCAAGCAGCGCAGATCGAGCAGATGGGCAGCGTCCTTCGTGCCTTGGTCAAACAACAGGCCCGCACCGCAAAGATTCTCGAACGCTGGGACGGTGACGGCATGCCCACAGAAAGGGCCTAAGCATGACCGCAGTCAAGATCGTCAAGCCAATCCCTCTGACCGAAGCGATGCTGGTGGCGACCAACGTCACCGAGAACGACTATTCGGCCATTGCCAATTCCACACCGTATGCCCTGGGCGCTCGTGTCATCAGCACGTCAACCCACAAGGTCTACGAATGCATCCTGGCCTACACATCGGCAGGGTCTGCGGTCGCACCCAATCTGGACACCGACCATTGGGTCGAGGTCGGCCCGACCAACCGCTGGAAAGCCTGGGACACCAGCACCACCAGCAAGACGGCCAAATCGACCAGCATCACCTATCAGGTCACTCCGGGCCTTGCCATCAATGCGGTTGCTGCGCGGGGTCTTGTTGGTGCGACATCCGTCCGTGCCCGCCTGATTGATGGCTCAACGCTGTACGACCAGACGGTCAACGTCACTCGGACACCCGTTGAGTCGTCATGGTGGGAGTGGTTCTTCGGAGAGCGTGAATCCGTCGAGTCTGCCCTTTTCATTGATCTTCCAGCGTACCCAGATGCCGACCTTTACATCGACATTGCCGGGGGCACAGACCTGGCAGTCGGGGTGCTCCTGTTCGGTCAGATGCGCAGGTACGGCATCGGGGTTCAGCACGGCGCCACGGTGGGGATTCAGGACTACTCGCGCAAAGAGCCTGACGACTTCGGTGAGATGGAACTGATCGAGCGCAACTACTCCGACCGCGCCAGTTTTGACCTAGTTCTGAACCGCTACGAAGTGGATTCGCTCAAACGGTTTCTGACATCCATTCGGGCGACACCTGTCCTCGTGATCGCTGACGACTACTACGAGGCATGCGGGATTTTCGGGTTCGTGAAGGACTTCGAAATCCTGATTGCCTATCACCACTACTCCGAGTGCTCCCTTGACATCGAAGGCATGACATGACCATTCCCACGCTTGATCCTCCCTTGGCATCTGACGATGTGGCAACGTTCAACAGCAAGGCGTTTGACTTTGTGTCCGACCTCGTGACTTGGACAACCGAAGTCAACAGCGCCGGAACCACCATCGCCACAAACGCCAGCACGGCAAGCGCCGCCGCATCCACCGCAACCACGCAGGCCGCTGTCGCCACAAGCGCCGCAACCGCCGCCGGTGCGGTGGCTTGGGTGAGTGGCACAACCTACGCCGAAGGCGATGTGCGGTACGACACCACCGACTTTCTCACCTATCGCCGAAAAACCGCCGGCGCCGGAACCACCCGGCCGGGGTTGGATAGCACCAATTGGGCGCTGCTGGTTGTCAGCCACAACATCGTGCGCCGAGCGATCACCGGCGCCGATACGGTGGTTGTTACTGACAAAGCCGGACTGCTTGACATCACCTCGGGCACGTTCACCCTGGCCTACACCGCCGCAGCGGCTTTGGGTTCTGGTTTCTGGTGTGTGGTGCGCAATTCCGGCACTGGCGATGTAACCCACGACCCAGCAAGCAGCGAAACCATCGACGGATTGACGTCTTTTGTGATGTACCCCGGCGAGGCGCGATTGATTCAATGCGATGGGTCTGCCTTCCGTTCTGTGGTGCTGTCCGGGTTCAACAAGACGTTTACTGCGTCTGGCACGTTCACCAAGCCCCCTGGCTACAACGCTTTCGGAATGTTGCTGTGGGGCGCCGGGGCAAGCGGCGGCAAGGGAGATGGGAGCACGCAAGCAGGCGGCGGCGGTGGTGGCGCATGCTTTAGCGGCACGATCCCGGCCAGCGCTGTATCGACGACTGAGAGCGTGACGATTGGCTCTGGTGGAGTCGCTGTCACAGCGTCTGTGACGGCCGGCAACGTGGGCGGCAATTCGTCTTTTGGGTCTTTGATTACATCCTACGGCGGCGGTGGCAACAGCATTGTGGGTGGTGGTGGGGGCGGCCTGAAAAGCGCAGGCTCTAGCGCAACGGGCGGAACGCCTGCCGAGCTATTCAATGGCGGCGGCACTGGCGGCAATTCGGATGCTGGCACGGCGTCGTATTACGGCGGCGGTGGCGGCGGTGGAGGTTCTACCGATGCGGCATACGCCGGCGGCGCGTCGATCTATGGTGGTGGTGGCGGCGGAAATGCCCCGGCAACCACGGCAGGCGCTGGCGGTACATCGGTATTTGGCGGCGCTGGGGGTGCTGGGGGTGTGGCAACAAACGGCACGGCAGGAACCGCACCCGGCGGTGGTGGTGGTGCGACCAAAACGGGCACGCAGTCTGGTGCTGGTGCTCGCGGTGAACTGCGCATTTGGGGCATTGCGTGACCGAAACCATCCCGCAGACCGCAGACCTGCGTGCTGAACTGGAGCACGTCTACGCTCAAGGGCCGAACAACGAATGCGGCGGCTGGACGACCAGCGGCATGGTCGAGGTCTGGCGCGACCGTGCAGGGCTCCCCTTCCGCAAGGTGTCAGCGAAGTGGCACTACCGACGGGCATTGGAGATGGACGGCAACCTGGGTGGCGATCCGGGTTCAGGCAAAGAGTCACTGGCCCGTGTGCTGGAGATCGGGTTTCTGTTTGAAGATCAGTACGACCCGAACGTGCTCCCGTCATCACTAGACGCCCTGGCCACAGCCAATGGCCGATGCAGGGTCACGCGGGTGCTTCCGTACCCTGGCAACTCGCGGCTCGAAGGCATCCATCGCAGCATCGCTATGGGCATGCCGGTTGCCATCTGCATCGCAGTGTCCGAAGGGCTGTGGAGGGGAATCGGCAAGCCAGACTGGCGAACCCATGACCCTGAGCCAACCGCAGAGCGCAACACCCACTGGTGCATGGCCGTTGGGTACGACCGCACCCTGACACATCGTCCGACTTTGGTTGAGGACTCATCGGGGCCGGACACCTGGGATGGTGGGTTCTTCGGTCTGCCGGATGCCTGGATCAATTCGCATGCCCTGGTGGACGCGTGGCGCATCGAAGCCATCGAGGGATTTGCATTCAAGCCAATCGGAGGATTCATGCCAGCTTCTCCCCCAATCATCCCCACCTTCGAGCGCTCGCAGATGCTGACCGCGCAAGAGTCGATCCATGTGGGTGCGATCACTGCGCTGCTTGCTTCCGGCAACGTGCAGGGGATCATTGATTACTGCGTGTCGCGTTGCGTCAACGACAAGTGGCTCGCGCATATGTTCAGCCAGCCCGCGACGTTCATGCTCGACTTCAAGAATGCCAATCCTGGGCTCAACTGGGATGGCTTTCCCTGGTGGCCACAATGAACCCCCTCGCGCTCGAATGGGCCTCGATCCTCCTGGCACTGATTCCTCAGATGCTGGGTGATGCCTATTCGGCGTGCGGGTTGCCTTGCTTTGTCGGCGCGGCCAATCAGTTGCAGTTGTCGGCACCGCTGCTGGATGTGATCTACCAACTGCCTGACGGCACCGCAGCAAACTTTCTGCGGGCCAGCGGGTTCAGTGTCCGGGGGATGTGATGCGACGCCTGCTGCAAGTCCTGATCGCGCTTGACCAACTGGCAAATGCTTTCCTGGCGGGATGGGCGGACGAGACGCTTTCGAGCCGCGCGTACCGCAATGACTCGTTGGCCGGCAAGCGCCGCTGGAGGATCGCGCGCCGTGTGATCGACGGGCTGTTTTTCTGGGAGCCGGGGCACTGCCACAAGGCTTTCCTTGCCGAAGTCAACCGGCGGCAGTTGCCGCCAGCCATGCGACAAGAAGAAAGGACCGAGCCATGCTGACAGCGGACCAGCGAGAGGCAGCGATTGCCGCAACAAAGATCGGCAGTGTGTGGGCTATGGTTGGCATCACATCCTGGGCCGACTTTGCCGCAGCACTTGCCGCGATCTATTCGCTGCTGATGATCTTCGACTTCTGCTGGAAGAAGTTCGCGCGTGACTGGTTCGTTCGCATTGGCTGGGCCAAGCCCATTGAGCGGCGCAAGAGCGACCGCAAGCCGAAGGATGTGAAGCCGTGAACCCAAGCAAGCGCGCTGCCGCAATCGCCGCTGCTGTGGCCGCTGTGGCTGCGCCTTTCGAGGGCATGCGGCAAGTCGCTTACTACGACCCGCCCGGAATCTTAACGACCTGCTACGGACACACCGGGCCGGATGTGGTGAAGGGCAAGGTCTACACGGCAAGCGAGTGCAAGGCGCTGCTTGAGGGCGATGCCCTGGAGGCGGTCACAACGGTTCTGCAATGCGTACCCAACGCCCCGGATTCCGTCGCGGTGGCTTTCGGGGATGCGGTGTTCAACATCGGCCCCAAGATCGCCTGCGACAAGAGCGCAAGCACCGCTGCAAGGATGCTGGCCGCTGGCGACTGGTCAGGGGCGTGCAACCAACTCCCAAGGTGGAACAAGACCACCATCGCCGGTCAACTGGTCGAGCTTCGCGGACTGACCCGACGCCGCGAGGAAGAACGGCAAATCTGCCTGGAGGGCTTGTCATGAAGCGCATCGTGCATGTGTGGCTCTGCGTCGCCCTGGCTCAGTGCCAGCCCGTACCGGCCTACGAATTCGACACCCACGAGGGCAAGCCCATCATTCGCCTGACGGACGCAGAGGCGATGCTTTGCGCCAGCCGTGACGGGTGCAAGGTTGTGACCGAGGCGGCGATCAAGAACTACGGCGATCAGGCTTACCACGACGGATACAAGCAGGCTGTCATCGACATGGCGCGCAAACCTCAGCAATGCGGGAGGGACGCCTGATGGAAAATCTTGCCGAACCCACGCAAACCTTTGGG
>ERZ650311.776-NODE-776-length-18241-cov-14.276861_pt1 | contig 18241 bp, 19 predicted proteins | sample MGYA00376247_ERZ650311 | MGnify/ENA primary metagenome ERZ650311 (study PRJEB26733, sample SAMN07839324) | wastewater metagenome | biome: small river; feature: stream; material: water | place: USA: North Carolina | collected 2016-07-28 ... | reverse complement strand
TCGCTGGAGATGCAGCTAAGGCGCTCGAGATTCATCAGAAGTTACTTCCAGTCTTCACTGGAACATTCCGCACACAAGGTGCAATTCTTACTAAGGCTGCCATGGGACTGATGGGTCTACCCGGCGGAACAACACGTCTTCCTCTCGTCGATGCAACGCCAGAACAGATCGAGCAACTCCGCAAAGATCTCATCGCTGGTGGCGTATCGCTGAAAAATTAGCCCAGTATGAAATTGAATCTGGGATGACTCAACACCCACATCCAAATTTAGGCACACCTTCCAAACTTGCAGTTGGAGGGTTGCGCATTGTCGCACTTGGTGGAATCTCTGAGATCGGTCGCAACATGACCGTCTATGAGACCGATGGAAAGTTATTAATCGTGGACTGTGGTGTTCTTTTCCCGGAAGATAACCAACCAGGTATCGATTTAATCCTGCCCGACTTTAGTTATATCCGCGATCGCCTTGATGATGTTGTAGGTGTATTTCTTACCCATGGCCACGAAGATCACATTGGTGCCGTTCCATATCTTTTACGTGAGCGAGTAGATATTCCGCTTTACGGTTCACCGCTGACAATCGCGTTGATAACCGCAAAGTGCAAAGAGCATCGAATTGGTCCCATTACCCACGAGGTACGTGAGGGCGACCGATTTAAGTTAGCCGGATTTGATCTTGAATGTATCGCCGTTAACCACTCGATTCCAGATGCCTTAGCAGTTGCCATCCGTACCAAAGCGGGAATGGTTCTAGCAACTGGTGACTTCAAGATGGATCAACTTCCACTCGATGGTCGCACCACTGACTTAGCAAGCTTTGCTCGACTTGGCGAAGAAGGTGTAGATATCTTCCTTGCTGATTCGACGAATGCAGATATTCCTGGATTTACTCCGGCGGAGCGCGAGATTATGCCGGCGCTTCACCGCGTCATCGCAACCACTAAGAAGCGCGTCATCGTCGCCTCTTTCTCATCGCACGTACACCGCGTTCAGCAGGTGATTGATGTAGCGCATGAAAACGATCGAAAGGTCTGCTTTATCGGACGTTCGATGGTGCGCAATATGAAGATCGCCGAAGATATGGGTTATCTCAATGTGCCAGCCGGTGCAGTGATTGATTTGAAGGATTTAGATAATTGGGGCGATAACGTCGTATTGATTTCTACCGGTTCACAAGGTGAACCAATGGCTGCGCTATCTCGTATGGCCAATGGTGACCATCAGATTCGTGTTGGCCAAGGTGACACTGTCATCCTTGCATCATCGCTGATTCCCGGAAACGAAAACTCTGTCTATCGCGTCATCAATGAACTGACACGTTTCGGCGCTCGAGTCGTTCATAAGGCAAATGCTTTGGTCCACGTCTCGGGCCACGCAGCAGCGGGGGAGTTGTTGTATTGCTACAACATCGTCAAGCCAAAGTACGCGATGCCAATCCATGGAGAGTGGCGCCATCTCAAGGCAAATGCAGAGCTAGCGATTCAATCTGGTGTTCCTCGCGAAAATACATTTATCGCCGAGAATGGAATTGTGATTGATCTCGTTGATCACGTGGCAGAAGTTGCGGGTTCGATTCCAGTTGGATTTGTCTACGTTGATGGTCAGAGCATCGGCGATATCACGGAAGATTCCTTAAAGGATCGTCGAATCCTTGGTGAAGAAGGATTTATCTCTGTCATTGTTGTGATCGATTCGCAGAGCGGAAAGATTGTGGCCGGTCCTGATATCCATGCTCGAGGATTTAATGAAGATGCTGCACTCTTTGATGAAGTTCGTGGTGATATCGAAAAGGCGCTGGCACATGCAGTTGCCGGCGGTACCAATGGAACTCACCAACTTTCCCAAGTAGTCCGTCGAACAATTGGTTCATGGGTAGGACAGAAGCATCGTCGGAAGCCGATGATTGTCCCTGTTGTTATCGAAGTCTAAAGACGGCGCGCCTTACCCTTACAAATAAATCTCAACACCTAAGATTGAGCGTGTGGCTAAGAAAAAACGCGCAGTAAAGAAGAGCAGCAAGAGCGGAGTCCTTCCGCTGATTGGCGCTGGTCTTGCCTCCACCTGGCGTTTGATTGCCAAGACTTTAGGCTCATCGATTCGATTTGTTGCCCGCGGAGCCAAGGACCTCGATCCAGAACATCATCGCGATGGCGCAGCGCTCTTTCTCTTCCTGCTCTCATTGGTTTCCATTACAGGCACGTGGATGCAGTCGACAAGTTTCCTCAGCCGAAATGTTTACTCGTTCCTCTATGGTGCATTTGGAGATATCGCAGTCGTTGTCCCAGTAGCTCTTCTCTACTTTGCCATTCGTATCTTCCGTACGCCAGATGATAAGCAGGGGACTGGTCGGATCACCGTTGGTCTTATCACCTTGATTGTGAGCGCAACTGGTTTAGCTCACCTCTTTGCGGGTTCTCTGGGTTCATCAAACCCACAGGGAGCAACTGCAATTCGTACCGGTGGCGGACTCTTGGGTTACTACATTGCAAAACCGCTAGTTGCTGTGATGTCGTCACTTCTTGCCTACCCATTCTTACTTGCACTCTTCCTCTTTGGGTTGCTGATTACGACTGCAACGCCATTCTCAGAAGTACTCACTCGCGCAAAGGTCATCGCTGCCTGGGCCTGGTCTAAGAAGCCACAGCGCGAAGAAGATGATTTTGAAATTACAGATACACCCCCTTTTGAGACCCCTGTAGTTGCGTGGCATGAAGATGAACCTGAAGAGGAAGAGGTCATCGAAGAGGCTGAGTTTGATCAAGAATTTACCGTTGAAGTACCGAAGCCGCTTGAGAATCAACTGAAGCAACCTCCAAAGACAAACTCTCATCCTGAACAGTTATTGCTAACTGGTGATTCTAAGTACGAACTTCCATCACAAGATTTGCTCAAGGTGGGTCCTGCTTCAAAGGGTAAGAGCAAGGCAAACGACACAGTTGTGGCTGCACTTACTGAAGTCTTTAAGCAATTTGATATCGATGCTCAGGTAACCGGATTTATGCGTGGTCCTACAGTTACGCGTTATGAAGTTGAACTCGGGAACGCGGTAAAAGTTGAACGTATCACCGCGCTCTCGAAGAATATCTCTTACGCTGTAGCAAGCAGCGAAGTTCGAATCCTCTCGCCAATTCCGGGAAAGTCTGCAGTTGGTATTGAAATTCCTAATACAGACCGTGAAATTGTTGCACTTGGTGATGTCATGCGATCAAGTGTTGCAGGGCAAGATCACCACCCAATGTTGGTTGCGCTCGGTAAAGATGTTGAAGGCAACTTTGTCTGTGCAAACCTAGCCAAGATGCCACACCTTCTCGTAGCAGGTGCAACTGGTGCCGGTAAGTCCTCCATGATTAACGCGATGATTACTTCGATCATGATGCGTGCAACTCCCGATGAAGTCCGCTTGATTTTGATCGACCCTAAGCGAGTCGAACTCACCGCCTATGAAGGCATTCCGCACCTCATCACACCGATCATTACCAATCCCAAGAAGGCCGCCGATGCGCTTACATGGGTAGTACGTGAGATGGATCTTCGCTACGAAGACTTGGCTAACTTCGGTTTCCGCCATATTGATGATTTCAATAAGGCGGTCCGTGCCGGAAAAGTTGTTGCGCCTCCAGGGTCTGATCGCGTACTTGAGCCATATCCATATCTGTTGGTAGTGATTGACGAGCTTGCAGATTTGATGATGGTGGCGGCGCGCGAAGTAGAAGAGTCGGTAGTTCGTATTACACAGCTCGCTCGTTCTGCAGGTATCCATCTCGTTCTTGCGACGCAGCGGCCATCGGTTGATGTTGTTACCGGTTTGATTAAGGCAAACGTTCCATCACGTCTTTCATTTGCGACATCTTCACTTGCTGATAGCCGAGTTATCTTGGATTCACCTGGAGCAGAGAAGTTAATTGGACAAGGCGATGGGCTCTTTATTCCAATGGGGGCTAGCCGTGCTATCCGTATTCAAGGTGCATATGTTTCAGAGCGTGAAATTGAAGCAGTTACAAACCATGTGAAGAAGCAGTTGAAGCCACGTTATCGCGATGACGTAACCGCTGCTCCACAATCTTCAAAGATGATCGATAAAGAGATTGGCGACGATCTCGAACTTCTTTGCCAAGCAGTTGAATTAGTTGTGGGAACTCAATTTGGATCTACATCAATGTTGCAACGTAAGTTACGAGTGGGATTTGCCAAAGCTGGACGTTTGATGGATTTGATGGAGTCTCGCGGAATCGTTGGACCGTCTGAAGGTTCAAAAGCTCGTGTTGTTCTCGTGACTAACGAAGAGCTTGATTCAGTCTTAGCCACGCTCCGCGATTACTAATCTAGGGTGTGAGTAGGGGTGATTTCTGCGTATTTGAACTCCTGGGCTAGTGATTCCTACCTGTAGGTAGGTAAAATTACGCCAGGTTTTCACATAAGGGCAGGAGTCCAATGAATCTAGGCGAAGTGCTTCATAACGCACGCACTTCTATCAGAATTTCATTAGATGATCTCGCTGCAGCGACAAGTATTCGTGCTGGTTTGCTCAGCGAGATGGAGAAGAATAATTTCTCACAATGCGGTGGCGACATCTACGCACGCGGTCATCTTCGTAACCTGGCACCAAAACTTGGTTTAGATGCCGAAGGATTGATAAGTCTTTATAATGAGGAGCACTCTGCAGAAAGTCGGAGCATCAACGAGATGCTAGTGGAGAACAATGTTGCTCGTGTGCCGCATGAGAAGAAGAGCATCTCCTGGAAGGTGCCAGCAGCATTCTCAATCGCAATTGTTCTGGTGATTGCGGTTGTACAAATCGTTATTTCCAATGTCAATAGTGGGGGCCCAACAAAAGTTGTTTCCACTCCTGCTGTAAGTGCTTCGGCAGAACCGACGGCATCTGCTTCTGCTACATCGGCCACTACAACAACTGGAGGCGTAACAATGTCGATCACAGCATCACGAGGTAATTCTCGAATTGATATTGTGGTCGATGGGCAGCATGTTGATAAAGGATCCATCTTCCAAGGCGAAACAAAATCTTTTGAAGCAAAGACTTCAATCAGCATCTATTTCAGCAATCCTGCCGGACTTGATGTCACAGTAAATGGCGAATTATTGGCTCCTCTCGGAGGAGAGAATCAGGAAGTCCGTCGTACATTCCGTTAAGCCTGTAGTATCACCCCTATGTCTCGCACCGTCGCAATCGTCACAATGGGTTGCGCCCGAAACGAAGTAGATTCCGAAGAACTCGCGGGTCGCTTAGCAGCCGAGGGTTGGACTCTCGTTGAAGATGTTGATGCGGCCGAAGTTGCCGTAGTCAATACCTGTGGATTTATTGAATCTGCTAAGAAAGATTCTGTTGATGCACTGCTCGAGGCAAATTCGCTCAAGGGCCATGGAACGACCAAAGCAGTCGTGGCAGTTGGTTGCATGGCTGAGCGCTATGGAAAAGAACTAGCCGAAGCTCTACCGGAAGCAGACGCAATTTTAGGTTTCGATGACTACCAAGACATCTCGGCAAAGCTGCAATCAATTCTCTCTGGGAATTCTCACATCTCCCACACGCCACAAGATCGCCGCGCACTGCTACCGATTTCACCTGTTGATCGAGCCGAGGTTCGCCGCGAGGTTCGTGATGCAGAACATACTTCAAGCGTTGGTGCCGGTGGTTCACTATTTAGAAAACGTCTAGGTAATGCACCGTGGGCACCACTGAAGATTGCATCGGGATGCGATCGTCGTTGTTCATTCTGCGCAATACCGTACTTCCGTGGCTCATTCGTTTCTCGACCAGTAGATGAGATTTTGGAAGAAGCATCCTGGCTTGCTCAGCACGGTGTCTCAGAGCTCTTCCTGGTCAGTGAGAACACGACTTCATATGGAAAAGATCTAGGTGATCTTCGCTTGATGGAGAAGAACCTTAAGCGCTTTACCGAGATAGCTGGTGTTGAGCGGGTGCGTCTTTCTTATCTTCAACCGGCTGAAGTTCGCCCATCGCTTCTTCAGGCGATGGTGGAGACGGAAAACGTTGCTCCGTACTTCGACCTTTCATTCCAGCACACCAGTGCTTCGGTCTTGCGCCGTATGAGACGTTTTGGAGATTCCGAAAAGTTCCTGCATTTAATCAATCAGATTCGTGCACTCTCGCCAGAGGCAGGAATTCGCTCTAACTTTATCGTTGGTTTCCCGGGGGAGACTGAGGAAGATTTCAATGATTTAGCGAACTTCATTGCCGCAGCCAAGCTCGATGCAGTCGGAGTCTTTGGATATTCTGATGAAGATAATACGGAGGCACTCGATCTTTCCGACAAAGTCGATGAAGATCTCATTAAAGAACGCGTGGAATCACTCTCACGCCTTGCCGATGAAATGGTTTCAGCTCGTGCGCAGGCGCGCATTGGTGAAAGCATTCGAGTGTTGATCGAAGATGCCGAGCTTCAAGAGGGGCGAGCTGCTCATCAGGGCCCTGAGGTAGATGGCACAACTTCGTTTATCGGTACAGATTTTAAAGTCGGAGAATATGTTGATGCCGTGGTGATTGACTCCATGGGAGCAGATCTCGTTGCGAGGCCACTGTAGTGTCGATTGAAATCACTCCAAATTGGCTCACTGCCATTCGTATTGCACTTATACCTACTGGCGTGTGGGCGATCTTTCACAGCCCATCAGCAGCCTGGCAGATCATTGCCTGGACAATATTTTTTGTTCTCGGCATGACCGATATTCTCGACGGACTGTGGGCGCGCAGAAGTAATCGCACTTCGGCGCTTGGAGCATTTCTAGATCCAGTTGCGGATAAGGCGCTGATTGGCGCTGCCATGATTTCACTTGCAATTCTTGATCGCTTCCCATGGTGGATTGTTTTCGTAATCTTGTTCCGAGAAATCGGAATCACAATCTTTCGTCTAGCCGTAATTAAGAATGGTGTTATTCCCGCAAGCAAGGGCGGCAAGCTAAAGACTTTGACCCAGAATTTTGGAGTTGGCTTTTACATTTTGCCGCTGCCAGAAGTTATCCATCCAGTGCGTGACATCTTTATGGGTGTCGCAGTTGTGCTCACAATCTGGAGCGGTATTGATTACCTCGTGAAGTGGAATCAGGCGCGGGCAAAGTAATAAGTTACTTGTCAGTTATGCGTAAATAACTGAAATTTACTGAAAAAAGATTGTTATTTGTTACCCGAATTTTCGGACAAAGAGGTACTTCTCGCGCTTTACTTTTCCCATACATGCGCCGTGCATGAGTGGAAAAGAGGGCAGCTTGAGGATGTCGGTTATTACAGTGACGCTCAATCCAAGTATTGATCGCACGATAGCCCTTTCCTCTTTAGCGGTCGGTGAAATTAACCGAGCCTCACAGATCACGCTCCATCCTGGTGGCAAAGGCGTCAATGTTTCTCGCGCAGCAAAAGCTTTCGGTGTTGAGACCCACGCGCTCTTTATTGGCGGCAAGCTCGGTGAAGCGTGGATGAGCAGCGAATTAGATAAAGCTTCTATTGCTCACACAGTTATCTCGGTCGGAGATTCAATCCGAAGCAATATGACAATTGTTGAATCATCTGGAAATGTCACAAAGATTAATGAGCCTGGGCCAACACTTGGTGCGGCAGAGATCGAACAGGTAAAGAGCGCGCTTGCCCAACTGCCACTCAATGGCAATTGGGTTGTCTTTGCAGGACGACTTAACCCAGGGCTATCTGCAAATGCATATGCTGAGCTTGCAACTTACGCTAAGGCGAAGGGCGCAAAAGTTGCCGTAGATACATCAGGTCCTGAATTTGCGGCAGCAGTTAAAGCTGGCGCAGTAGATCTCGTTAAGCCAAACCACGATGAGCTCTCAGAACTAGTTGGGCGCCCGCTGACAACAATTGAAGATGTGATAGTTGCCGCACGTGAAGTCATCGCTGGGGGAGTCACCACTGTTCTCTGCAGCATGGGAGCCGATGGCGCTCTCTTGATTACCGCAGACCTTGCAACACATTGCGAACCAATGGAGAAAGTATCTGGAACTCCTGTGGGAGCTGGAGATATCTTGCTCGGAATTTTTATTGCTGGTGGTTGCGACGTCGCAGCACTTGAGTCAGCGATTGCATGGTCAGCAGCATCTGTTCCACTTCCTGGAACATCAATTCCAACTCCAGCACAAGCTGGAGCTATCACCGTACGCACTCGAGATGATTTCGATCGAGCGCGTGTATTAGTGGAGGCTTAAGAAATGTCTGTCTTTAGTGAAGATCTCATCATCCTTGATCTTGTAGCAACAGATAAGGTCGATGCCATCAAGCAGATGGCTCAGGCTGCTGTTGCCGCAGGTCGGGGCAACGATGCTGCTCAGATTGCAGCCGATGTCATTGCTCGCGATGAGATGGGTACTCCGCAGATTGATGGAATCGCAATTCCGCATGCGCGTAGCGGGGGAGTAACCGAAGCAGCAGTCGTTGTCGCTCGTACTTCCGGAGTCGTATTCGATCCAGAGGAAGACCCTGCACAAGTTCTCTTTATGATCTTGGTTCCAAATGAGGCGGGAGACCAGCACATTGAGATTCTCTCCAGCCTTGCCCGTCGCATGATGGATCCAGATTTCACATCAGGTTTACGCACACTCGCTACAAAGTCAGAGCTCGTTTCACTACTCACATCAGGAGATAAATAATGAAGTTCGTCGTCGTCACATCCTGCGCAACAGGAATCGCACACACATTCATGGCAGCAGAAGCTCTTGATCGCGCAGGTAAGGCAAAGGGACACGAGATGGTGATTGAGACTCAGGGCGCTGGCGGATATAAGCCAACACCTGCAGATGTCATCGCATCAGCTGATGCAGTTATCTTTGCAAACGATGTTCGCATTCGCGATGAAGATCGCTTCGATGGATGCAAGATTGTGAAGTCAATTCCAAAGGAAGCGATTAAGAATGCTGCTGGATTGATTGAACAAGCGGAGGCGCTGGCTTCTGCATAGTTTTCCGATTGAGCTCAATAGCTTGCAAGATTGAGCGCCGTCGGGAAGAAATAAAGCAAACAACTGAATAAGTAAGACCCTCCGCAACGGCTGCGGAGGTTATGAAAGAAAGGAACTTCCGTGAGTTCTGGTTCTAACATTCGTCGTTACTTAATGACCGGCGTCAGCTACATGATTCCGTTCGTTACAGCTGGCGGTATTCTTATCGCAATCGGCTTTATGATCTCTGGAGACCCAGCAGGCTTTACTGGTCTTGGTGTTCAGAACGCTATCGATGGCACAGACGCTGCAGGTGCATCACTTGATGCTCGTGTTCGCATTGGTGCATTCTTCTTCGGCCTCGCAATGGCACCTTGGGGCTTCTTGCTCCCAGCTCTTGCAGGTTACATCGCATACGCAATCGCAGACCGTCCAGGTATCGTTCCTGGCTTTGCTGCTGGTGCTGTTGCAGGCTCAATCGGTTCAGGCTTCCTCGGCGCAATGGTCGGTGGTCTTGTAGCTGGTTACGTAGCTAACTGGATTTCAACATGGAACGTTCCAGCTGCAATCCGTTCAATCATGCCAATTGTTATCAACCCACTGATCTCAGTAATCGTCACTCTCTCCGTGATGTACCTCGTGGTCAAGAACATTGTTACACCTCTTAACGAAGGTGCAACCTCATGGCTTGATGGCCTAGGCGACGGTTCAGCTGTTCTCCTCGGTATCGTCATCGGTTTGATGATGGCATTCGATATGGGTGGACCAGTTAACAAGGTTGCATACACATTCGGTGTTGCAGGTCTTACAGCTGCTGGTACATCAACAACAGGTGCTGGCCTTACACACATGGCTGCTGTAATGGCTGCTGGTATGACACCTCCACTCGGTCTCGCTCTTGCAACAGTTGTTCGCAAGAACCTCTTCACAGAGGCAGAGCACGAAAACGGAAAGGCTGCTTGGGTTCTTGGCGCAACATTCATTACTGAAGGCGCAATCCCATTCGCAGCTGCTGACCCAGCACGCGTTATCCCTTCAATCATGGTCGGTTCTGCTGTTACAGGTGGACTCGTTGAGGCATTCGGAAACACACTCCGCGCGCCACATGGTGGTGTAGCTGTTCTTCCACTCGTTGGTGGAGTCGGCACATACATCCTCGCAATCGTGATCGGAACAGTTGTTACAGCTGCTGCGGTTGTTGTTGCAAAGGGCATCGGCGCAAAGGCTGCTGCTTAATTAGTTCAAGCAATACAGGGCAGTGGCTCCGGGGCAACTCGGGGCCACTGTTCTTTTTTGCAGATTTTTTCAGTAGAGTACGCACATCATTTATCGCTAAGGAGTCGCCACGATGCCAAGTCAGATTGTTGCAGTTGGAAGCAAGGTTGGTCTTCATGCACGCCCTGCATCAATTCTCGTAAAGGCTGCAGCTGCTGCAAAGCCACTTGCTGTCACTATCGGTCGACCAGGAGATAAGGCAGTTAACGCTGCATCACTTCTCTCGGTTCTTGCACTTGGTGTTAAGAATGGTGATTCCATCGAAGTCACTGTCACAGAGGGCGATGGCGCAGATGCACTTCTCGCATCAATCGTTGAAATCATCGCAACAGATCACGACGAGTAAATAGCAATGACATATCAAGGAATCGGTGTCTCACCTGGAGTCGTTGTTGGCCCAGTACGTCGAATCGTGGCCGCAAAGGTCACAGCGCCGGTTCCTGCCGATATCGATCAGGTGTTAACAGCACTCGATGCAGTTGCTGCAGACCTCGAACACAGTGCAGAGACAATCGAGCTAGAAGTTGCCAAGGAAGTTCTCGGTGCGCAAGCGATGATGGCTCGCGATCCATCTGTCATTGAGGTTCTTGAGGGCGCAATCACAGAAGGCGTTTCATTCGATGTGCGCCCGATTGTCGAAGCTGCCTTCGGTGGATTTAAAGAGCAGCTACTTGCTCTTGGTGGATATTTCGCAGAACGCGTCAGCGATATCGATGAGATTCAAACACGTTTGATTAACAAGCTTGCTGGAATCGAAAGTGCAGGGCTGACACTTACCGCGCCGACAATTGTTGTTGCAGAAGACCTTACCCCTGCTGATACCGCAGCTCTCAATTTGAAGTTCGCACTAGCGCTTGTCTGCTCACATGGTGGCGCAACAAGTCATACAGCAATCGTTGCTCGCGGTCTTGGTATTCCTGCAATCGTGGGATGTGCTGGCGTGATGGATCTCGCTGATGGCACAACAGTTCTAGTCGATGGTCGCGGGGGAGATGTCATCGTTGATGCCTCTGCTGATGAAATCGCAACGCGCTCTGAGAAGGAAGCAAAGCTCAAAGCTCGCGCAGAATCAGTAACAGGCCCAGGTCGTTTATCTGATGGAACTCCAGTGCAGTTATTAGGAAATGCAGGCACTGTCGAAGACGTTCGCGCAGCAGTAAAGGTTGGCGCAGAAGGTATCGGTTTATTCCGTACTGAGTTGTTATTCCTTGATTCTCAAGTTGAGCCAACTGTTGAAGAACAAGTGAAAATGTATTCGGATGTCTTTGATGTCATGGCAGGCAAGAAGGTTGTAATCCGCACACTTGATGCCGGTAGCGATAAGCCAGTCCCGTATATCAATGCGATTCATGAAGAAAATCCAGCACTGGGTGTGCGCGGTTGGCGTTTAACACGTACCAGTAACGACGTCCTTAATCGCCAGTTAGAAGCGTTGGCTAAGGCATCACAGGGTAAAGATGTGAAGTTGTGGGTCATGGCTCCGATGATCAACACTCCTGATGAAGCACGAGATTTTGCTGATCGAGTTAAGGCACTTGGCATGAAAGTTCCTGGTGTGATGATTGAGACTCCAGCTGCCGCTCTGCATGCAGATCGCGTTCTTGCTGAAGTTGAATTCGGTTCATTCGGCACCAATGATTTAACGCAATATGTCATGGCATCTGATCGCATGGATTCACGCCTATCGGATATGACATCCGCATGGCATCCAGCCGTTCTGCGCGCAATTTCGATTGCATCGCAAGAGGCTGCGACAGTTAACAAGCCTGTTGGCGTCTGCGGTGAAGCTGCAGCAAATGCATACCTTGCTGCAGTCTTGATTGGACTGGGAGTCTCTTCTCTCTCGATGGCACCAAGTGCTCTCGCTGAAGTTCGTGGCTTCCTTGCAAGCGTTGACCTTCCCACATGTCAGAAGGCTGCAAAAGCGGCGCTCGGTGCGCGCTCTGCAAAAGATGCGGAATTGTTAGCGAAAGAGATTCTCGAAAACTAGTACTAGTACTAGGCCTGAGAGTAGATTTCATCCATGCCTTTACGTGCGCACGCCAACACTGTTATCGCTTATCTTGAAGATCGCGGTGAAACAGTTGCAGTTGCAGAATCTCTCACTGGTGGCGGATTAGGTCACGCACTGACATACACACCAGGTGCATCAAAAGTTTTTCTCGGTGGAATCATCGCTTACACAAATGAGGTAAAGATTAATTTCCTCGGAATCGATGCGGCGCTGATTGAAGAGTTCTCAGTCGTCAGTGAAGAAGTCGCTAATGCGATGGCAGATGCTGCTCGTGAAAAGTTCGGCACAACATGGGGGATAGCAACAACAGGTATCGCAGGCCCGGGTGACCACCAGGGAATTCCAGAAGGCACTGTCTGGGTCGCTATCCGCGGTCCGATCAATCAAACTATTCAATTGCAGCTCGATAGTGGGCGTGAGGCAATCCGTACCGGAGCTATATCCAGCGCGATTGGCACCTTTGCCCGTATCCTTAGCTATCGCACGACATAATCGAGACCAGGAGGGGTGAGATGACGCTGCTACGTGAATCTGTAGGCCAGGCGCTTCGTCGCGCCCGCACCGAGCAATCTCGCACCCTTCGTGATGTTGCTCGCGATGCTCGTGTATCCCTCGGTTATCTCTCAGAGGTCGAGCGCGGGCAGAAGGAAGCATCATCTGAGCTCCTTAATTCAATCTGCGAAGCACTGGGCATGACACTCGGTTCATTGATGCGTGATGTCACACTCGAAATTACCGCCGCTGAAAGCGCAAAGCTCGTCGTCGTCGATGCAGCCTAAATATTCGCTTCAAGCTAACGCGCACCGTCGCACAGAAGAAGCAATCCTCGCTGGCACCAAAGATCTTATTTCTCGCAAGGGTATCTCTGGTCTATCAATGATTGAGATTGCAGATCACTCTGAAGTATCTCGAGCAACGTTATATAACCATTACCGCGATAAAGATGCAGTTCTATCAGCGCTAGTCGCATCAGAAGTTCAACGCCTTGCAGATCTTGCAACAACCGCAGGAACTCCAGCTGATGCCCTTGAATCACTATCGATTTCCATCTCATCAGATCCAGCACTTGCAGCAATGCGAATCTATGATGCAGACGTTTTGGTTGCGGCAATGACCAATACTGCCTCCGAGCACTACATCACCATTGCACAGATTATTTATGGCGCTACCAAGTCACAGCCAGGCACGGGCATTGCAATGCGTTGGTTGTTAGGCCAAGTTCTTCAGCCACTGACTGTCGAACAATCGCGCGAACAAGCAGCACAGCTCGCTACAGATACTCTCTTCTAATTCATGCGCATCTCAGATCTTAAAGAACGCCTTGTGCTCTCATTCGGTGAAGAGTGGGCGCCATCCTTTTCACAAGACATCGCCATCAGTGAACTTGGCAGCAAGACCGTCAATGAAGCGCTGAAGGCAGGACTTGAAGCCGATGAAATCTGGCGAGCAGTCTGCAAGCAGTGCCCAGTTGAAACTGCTAAACAGCGATAACTTCTAGAACCCAGGGGTCGACTCCGTCTGATGGGGTCAGTGCACAGGGATACTTCTCGGAGACGATGGCATAGAGATCTTCAGGGGTCTTTGGCGTCGCCCGAGATTGCAATAACCAACGTGTGATTTCTCCACGAGTCTTCTTCGACATATGCGTGATGACGGTGCGAACGCCGTCGACAACGGTTGAGACACGAATTTCGACGGTGATATCGACAGGAGCCTTCCAGACAGTCTTGTAGGTGGAGGATCGGCAATCGACGATCAGTGGAACCTTCACACCTGCTAAAGCAGCTTCAACAATCGGACCCATCCCCTTGTTATTGATCTTCTCCTTGTAGCTTTCAATCTTGCTTGAAGGGCGCACAACGCCGTACTTGGCGCTGATGATGGCCAGAGCGGTCTCACCACGCTTCTTAGCGGCAGGGGAGAGCGATGCCCAGTCGAGGGCTTGATAGAGAACCCCGGTGTAGACGCTCATCGCCGGGGTGGGCTTAGAGGTCTCAGCCTTCTTCTCAGAGGGCGGTAGGAGGATTAGCACGGCGTGAGTATGGCCTCTCGCCAGGCCATTTGTCGGTGGTGGCCGTTAAGTTCTGGGCGTGTCTTAAGTGGTATTCGAACAGATGTTCGAGTAGCCTTTGCAATGCACAACCAGAGCGGTCTCATTCCTCCGCCCACAGCGTCTCTATAACGCTCGTTGGCCGTCGATGAAGTTCCGTACCTTCTGGGCCACCCAAACGGTGAGCGCTCGCTCAACGTTCGACTAAAAGGAGAAAAGCTCATGGCAGCTGAAAAGCCAAGCAAAGCCGATGAAAAAGCAACATCCGATCGCCACAAGGCGCTCGACACAGCCCTCGCTCAAATCGAACGTCAGTTTGGTAAGGGTGCAGTTATCAAGATGTCAGATAAGCAAGCCCAAGTTATCGAAGTTATCCCAACAGGTTCTGTTGCACTCGATATGGCGCTCGGCATCGGCGGTCTTCCACGTGGCCGCATCGTAGAAATCTACGGACCAGAATCTTCAGGTAAGACAACTCTTACATTGCACGCAATTGCATCTGCACAGAAGCAGGGCGGTATCTGCGCATTTATCGATGCAGAGCATGCATTCGATGCTGAATACGCAAAGAAGCTCGGCGTTGATATCGATGCACTTCTCGTTTCACAGCCAGATACCGGAGAACAAGCTCTCGAGATTATGGATATGTTGGTTCGCTCTGGCGCACTCGATCTCGTCGTAGTCGACTCAGTTGCAGCACTTGTTCCTCGCGCAGAAATCGAAGGCGAGATGGGTGACTCACATATGGGTCTTCAGGCGCGTTTGATGTCTCAGGCGCTTCGTAAGATCACCGGTGCACTTCACCAGTCAAAGACAACTGCAATCTTTATTAACCAGTTGCGTGACAAGATCGGTGTCTTCTTCGGTTCTCCAGAGACAACAACGGGTGGAAAGGCGCTTAAGTTCTACGCATCTGTTCGCCTCGATATCCGTCGTATTGAAACCCTTAAGGATGGTCAAGAATCCGTCGGTAACCGCACACGCGTTAAGGTTGTTAAGAACAAGATGGCTCCACCTTTCAAGCAGGCCGAATTCGACATCATTTACGGAACAGGTATCTCACGCGAAGGTTCACTCCTCGATATGGGTGTTGACCTTGGCATCGTAAAGAAGTCAGGTGCTTGGTACACATACGAAGGCGATCAGCTTGGCCAGGGTAAGGAGAATTCACGTAACTTCCTTCTCGACAATCCAGATCTCGCTAACGATATTGAAAATAAGATCCGTGCAAGCTTTGTTCCAGTCGAGGTCGATGCAGCACTTATCGCCGAGATTGATGAAGCAGTAGCAGAGGTTGATTTCTAATTTCTCTGCATTACGCAAAGGTTGAAAGAGGCGAGGGCTCTGACCCTTACGAAGTAGCCTATGCAATTGCGTTAAACGCACTTGTTGCACGAGCGAAAAGTAAGGGCGAGCTTCTCGCTCACCTTAAGACCCGGGGCGTTGAAGATCAGGTGGCCCAGGCCACCATCTTCCGGTTATCTGAAGCCGGCCTCGTTAATGACCAAGAGTTTGCCCTCGCTTGGGCTACATCGCGCCACAACCATAAGAAGATTTCCAAGCGCGTGATTGCAACCGAGCTCCGTCAAAAGGGCGTGACTCAAGAAGAGATTAACTGTGCTCTCGACACTATTGATGACGATGCCGAATATCAATCTGCATTTGAACTTGCCATGAAAAAGTACGCGACGATGTCACGCCTGGAAAGCGACGTTCAGATTCGACGTATTCAATCCTTGTTACAACGTAAAGGATTTGGATTTCCAGTAATTGCTCGCGTCATCCGCGAGCTCGGAATCGGTACAGAATTTAACGATTAGTTTTACTTGCCCTGTTTCAAATGTTCTGTAAGGCGTTCAGCGGTAGCAACAACAGCTGCAGCGTGAAGGCGACCAGGTTGACGACCAAGGCGTTCGATAGGACCAGAGATTGAAACAGCTGCGATAACTTTTCCATTAGGACCGCGCACAGGTGCAGATACTGATGCAACTCCTGCTTCACGTTCGCCGACTGATTGTGCCCAGCCGCGTCGACGATCTGCAGAGAGATGAGCTGCTGTATAGCGAGCGTTCTTAAGAACGCGATGAATTTTCTCTGAGTCTTCCCACGCCATTAAAATCTGAGCAGCTGAACCCGCCTGCATTGTGAGAGCTGCGCCAACTGGAACAGAGTCACGAAGACCTGAGAGACGTTCCGCAACGGCGACACAGAGGCGAACATCGCCTTGGCGCTTGTACAACTGCGCTGATTCACCAGTGGCGTCGCGAAGAGCTGCGAGAGCGGGGCCAGCTGCAGCGATAAGACGGTCTTCACCAGCTGCGAGAGCGAGCTCTGCAGAGCGAGGGCCGAGAACAAATCGACCATTGAGATCGCGAGTAACGAGGCGGTGGTGCTCGAGAGCGACGGCAAGGCGGTGAGCGGTAGGGCGTGCGATTCCTGTCACTGCCACAAGCTCTGCGAGGGAGTGTGGGCCTGATTCGAGTGTGCCCAGGATTGCTACGGCTTTGTCTAGAACGCCGACTCCGCTATTCTTCTTGTCCATGAAGTGATATTAGCATCTCACCAAATGGGATAGCAATATCAGGCTCGGAATATATTGGAGGCGGTTATGGGTAAGACACTGGCAGAGAAGATTTGGGCAGAGCATGTTGTTCGCTCAGCTGAAGGCGAGCCTGATCTGCTCTATATCGACCTACATCTCATCCACGAAGTAACAAGCCCACAGGCATTTGATGGTTTGCGTTTAACCAATCGCAAAGTCCGTCGCCCTGATTTAACTATTGCAACAGAAGATCACAACGTGCCAACACTGGATATCTTGAAGCCAATTGCAGATCCTGTATCAAAGTTGCAGGTAGATACTCTTCGCAATAACTGTAAAGAATTTGGTGTTCGTCTTCACTCATTGGGTGATGTCGATCAAGGTGTTGTCCACGTCGTTGGTCCACAGCTTGGTGTGACTCAGCCAGGTATGACAATCGTTTGTGGAGATTCACACACATCTACACACGGAGCATTCGGCGCAATTGCATTTGGTATCGGAACATCTGAGGTCGAGCACGTCCTTGCAACACAGACACTTTCTTCACGTCGCCCAAAGACAATGGCTATCAATGTCAATGGAAAGTTGAAGCCAGGCGTTACAGCTAAAGATTTAATTCTTGCAATCATTGCAAAGATTGGCACAGGTGGGGGACAGGGTTACATCCTCGAATACCGCGGTGAAGCAATTCGCGAACTTTCAATGGAAGGGCGCATGACAGTCTGCAACATGTCTATCGAGGCGGGCGCACGTGCTGGTCTTATCGCACCAGATCAGAAGACATTTGATTACATCAAGGGAAAGCCACATGCACCTGAAGATTTCGATGCGGCAGTTGCTTATTGGAGCACACTCTTTACAGATGCTGATGCCAAGTTTGATGTTGAGGTCGAAATCGATGGCGATTCCCTCGAGCCATTCGTCACGTGGGGCACAAACCCAGGTCAGGGACTTCCGCTCTCAGCGAAGGTCCCAAGCCCATCTGATTTCGCTAACGAAGTTGATCAGGTCGCAGCAAAGAATGCACTTGAGTACATGGGTCTCACACCAGGTACGCCTCTTAAAGAAGTAAAGATTGACACTGTTTTCTTGGGCTCATGCACCAACGGTCGTATCGAAGATCTTCGTGCAGCAGCAGATATTGTGAAGGGCAAGAAAATTGCTTCAACACTTCGCATGTTGGTTGTTCCTGGATCAGAGCGTGTACGTCAGCAGGCAATGTCTGAAGGTTTGGATAAAGTCTTTATCGATGCAGGTGCTGAATGGCGCAATGCCGGATGCTCAATGTGCCTTGGTATGAACCCAGATCAACTCACAGTTGGCGAGCGTTCAGCATCAACATCAAACCGTAACTTTGAAGGTCGTCAAGGTAAAGGTGGTCGTACTCACCTTGTTAGCCCACAGGTAGCTGCAGCAACTGCGCTTCGCGGCACATTGT
>ERZ650311.775-NODE-775-length-18251-cov-16.903440_pt1 | contig 18251 bp, 23 predicted proteins | sample MGYA00376247_ERZ650311 | MGnify/ENA primary metagenome ERZ650311 (study PRJEB26733, sample SAMN07839324) | wastewater metagenome | biome: small river; feature: stream; material: water | place: USA: North Carolina | collected 2016-07-28 ... | reverse complement strand
GTTGGTTTAATATCTGTTAAATCATAAGCTTTTAAAGCTGTTTCTGCTTGGATATTAGCTACTTCAGCAGGCATTCTTGTTTGAACTGTGTATAGCTGAACTGCTACTTGTTGCTGTAGTAAAGCTAACTCTTGTGGTTTAAGTGTTGTTAAATCATATTCAACTAAATCAGCTTGTGCTGTTTTTAAAGCTAAATCTTGTTGAGCAATGCTTAACTCTACTGGCTTAATGTTAGTTAACTCATAAGCCAATAACTCAGTCTGTTTAGTTTTATTAGCAACTTCACTTGGTAGTTGGTAATCAGTCACATAATCTGTTTGGCGTATAGCAGCAGTAATTTGATCTTGCTGTTTCTGAGTTAAATTAATCTGTTCTTGTAACAACTGAAGCTCTAAAGGCAACTTAGCTTTACTAATAGCATATTGTGCTGCTTGGGCTAGGAAAGCTGTAATAGCCTGAGAGTACACAGTAGCATACGCTGTACCTGTAATACGTCCGCTAGTAAACTCACGGTCTAAGTGTAATCTTAAAGTTTGGAGTAATACATCAAGTACCCCCTTACCTGTTAAAGAGCCTTCAGTAAGCTCATCAACATTAAAGCCTGATGTAATTGATGTGTCATTAATAGGTGTAGTAGTCATGTATTACCCCAAACTTTAATTATGCAATACTATTACGAGCTTGTTGTGCTTTAGCTAAATCAGCAAGCTCTTCTTCTGTCAGTGGTGGTAACTCACGAATAGCAAAAGCAACAGCTAATTTAGATTGAGGGTTTTTGTCACGAGTTTCAGGAATAGTGACTCGAAACATTTTGGTTTTAAGCTCATCTAATAAAGCTTTTTCAATATGGGTAACTACACCAAAAGGTACAAAGCGTTTAATCTGAATAACACGATTACATAACTGAAAAAACTCACCATTGTAATCACGCTTCATTACATCCATCGGAGTCACCTCTACGCGAATTAACCGCATAGCTTCATCACGGATTGCTTGAATTTTATTAACAACAGTTTTAGGTTTTTCTGCTGTAGCCAACACAGCTTGGTCAATACGTTCTTGTAAAGTAGCAGCAGAAATATTAGGGCTGTATTTAATACCCAACTCATCTGCTTGGGCTTTTAAAGCTTCTAAACTCATTTTATTTTACTCAAAATAAAATGTACTTACTTAATTACTTAAGTAAGTACAAATATTGGTTTATTACATACGACCTACGGTTTTGATTAATGCAAGACGTTCACCACGTAATAACATAAAACCATACCACCACTGAACAGACATAAAACCTTTCTTACCATAAGGGTTATCTAATGAATATAATTCATCAGGTTTCATATGGATAGTTTTAAACTTATTGGATTTACCATCAGTATTAAAACCAATAGTAGTAAAAGATTCTTTACCAACAACCAATAAAGGAAATACATCAAGTTTATTGCCTGTAGAGTAGAAAGCACCAGAAGATACTGTACTACCTTGACCTGCAAACTTAACCATATCAGGTACTACAATAAAACGTAGTTCACCGATAGCACCACGCTCACCACGAGCAATAGTTGTACCTGCCGCATATTGACGTACTGGAATAAATGCAGGATTACTATGCAAATCTTCCATAGCCTCTAAAGTAGGAATTAACTCAGAACCAATAAAAGCAAATCTACCTGCATCTACTGTTTTGGTATCAATGTTGCGAGTACCAGTAATAATCGTAGTTTCTTTAGGACAACGGTTATTATCTAAGTCAATACATAACTGCATTAAATCACGGTAAGTTAATTCATCAGTTTCATCTAAAGTAGCATTAGATGTCGCATTACCAGTGTACCGAATCACACCTGCATTGTTGATTAAATCAATCTGCAAGGCATCTTCAGTAATCTTCATGGTTGCATTTAAAACTTCACGATTCATGTGCATCATTAATTCAGCATCAGAATCAAAGTTTAAAGAATCAGCAGAATAACTAGCATGGAAACCATAATTTTCAAACGTACCAGATAAGTCTTTACGTGTCATACCGACACCATTAATCTTACCTGAGTTTTCACTAATCATAGGAATTTTGCTAGGAATGTAACCAATGTCTTTACTAGAACCATAAAGATTACCTGAGTTGCGGATACTATAGCCACCAATATTAAGTGCTACAACAGCATCAGCTTTAGTGCTATTAAGATACTTAATTACTTTTTTGGTTAAAGTAACAGTAGCTAAACCACTACCACCACTACCATCTACACCTGCTGTAGCAATAGTTTCAGCACTACCATTGTTATTAATATTGTCATTAATAGCACCAGCAAACGCAGCTTTAGAAGCATTAGCAACAGCGTAAGTTAATGCTGGTAAAGATACAGTATAAGTAGATGGAGAAATACTTACACCATTAGCATCAATACCCTGATCGTTGATGTTTTGGTCATCAAGAATAGGGATATAGTGGTACTGTTTAATTTCTTTACCCATATTCTTAGGCATGGTTTTTACATCAGCTAACTGACCAAAGTACATCTCTTGACGTGCTTCAATAAGAGCTTTACGTTCAAAGTAATGTGTTTCAAACTGAGTACCCACACTAGAAGGAGAACCGTTAGTTGGGTCATTATACATCTGAGTCATAATCTAAACCTCTTAGTACCCTGCTTTAGCTAATTCCTTAAGGAAGTCAGCATCACTTAAAGCAGGCGAGTTAATTTTTAAAGGGGGTGTATCTGTTTTGGTTTGACGAGGAGGAGCAGCTTGTCTACGTGCATCTACTGTACTTGGCTTACTGGGCTGTTGTTGTTGCTGAGTTACTGCAGGAGGTACTGTTTGCTTAGCAGCTAATTGCTTTTCAATAGCAACATAAGCTTCAAGGTCAGTCATACCATCTAAGCGTCCTACAGCACGTTCATACTGCATAATGGTATCAATCTTAGCAAAAGCACCATTAGCAATTTGAGCATCAATAATGCGGACTAAGTTAGGATTTTGAGCAATAAAGTTACGACTATGTTCATCCCACTGTTGACCAATTACAGCAATAGTTTGTTTAAATGTTGAAGAGTTCTTTTCTAAGTCATCAAGAACATTAGTTAACTCTTCATTAACTTCATTGTATGTTGGTGCTACTGGTTTGTAGTCATTACCTTGCTCTACATCAAACTGGTATAAATCCACTTCACTATCTTTAAGCAACTTAGCAATAGCTTCAGGTTTCTTAGCTTTTAAATCAATTAGATAAGCCAAGTCATCTTCAGCAATACCATTATCCTGTAGCAACTTATTAATACGTTTTAAAGGTTTTAACTCTGTCATCTTTTTAACATAGTCTGTACCTTTCTGAGCTAACGTAATTAAATCATCTGGATTAGTTACAACAATCTCTCTACCATTGGCCTTAAAAGGCTTAGTAACTCTTTCATAAAATTCTTTGTAATTAATCTCATCAGATGCTTGCCCTACAACAGGTGGTACTGCTGCAACACTTTCAGTAGTTTCTTTAGCTGTAACTTCTTCAGTTGATTTGACTTCTTGAGTATCAGTAACCTTTTCATCAGGCTCTTTGGATTCTTCAAGTTGTTTACTTTCAGCATCAGCTAAAGAGTTTAAAAAATCCTCATCAGACATTGCAGCCATAGCATCTAATTGCTCGGTGTTATCAGTTACTTGGACTTCTTGTTGAGACATACTATTCCTCGTCACTATTTAAAAGGTAATGTGCTTCACGAATATTTCGTTCTGCTGCACTACCTGCTTCAGTTAATTGTTGTAAGTAATTTTTTAAATAACTAATAGCGTCTAATTTTCTGATTACTTCGTTATATTCAGATGTTGAATTATTTAATGAAGCTAATTGATTAACTAATAAAATAACTTCTTTATTAAATAAGTTATCTAGCACAACAGTTTTAAATGCACTGTTATGCTCTAGTTGATTAACAGCTTTACTAAGTTCAATATCATTCTGATAACTAGCAACTAAATCATTTACGTTCATATTAGCTCTATTAATTTACTTACTTATGTAAGTAAGTAAATTAAATAGTAATTTAATAATTTTGTCTAGTAGGTTCTTTAGGGTTTAATTGGGAATCAGCATAAGCCTTTAATAAATCACCATTATGTTTAAGCTTTTGAGATTCTCTTAATTCAGAACCTTTAACTCTTTCAGCATCTACTGTGCCTTGATTAATTAAAGTCTGTTTATCTAAATCTCTTAAATGTTTTTCACCTGTTTGGTTTTGCACAAAGTCTTGTGATTTTAAATCAGCATCACCTTGTAAACTTTCTGCCCTTGCTTGTTCAACACCAACCTTAGCACCATGCACCTGAGCTTTAGCAGCATTCTCTTGAGCTTGGCTCTGTAACACAGCAATCTCTGCTTGTAGCTTTTGCATTTCAAGTTGTTGTAACTGTTGTTGCATCGGGTCAGGCTCAGCTTGATAAGTTTCAATCCTATAAGCCAAATCAGGCATTTTAGATAGTCTAGCTATTTCACTTAGAATAGTTTGTGTTAAACCAGTTCCAATAGTGTTGCCTATTGTTTGCAACATAAAACTTAATTTCTGTGCTTTGGCTTCATCTGCTTCTGCGGTAGAGATAGCCAAATCTAGGTCATACTCTCCTGCTAAATCATCTGCTCTAACTGATACAAACTCCCCATTAGTTAGTCTTACTACCTCTTCTTCACTAAGCCAAGCAGCATTCATGGCAAGCATCTTTCTAGCTACAGCAAGTAAACCATGTGCAATACGTCTAAGAATGCTCATCTCACGCTTACTTACAGCATCCATAGCACTACGTACACCTGTAGCAGATTCTCCTAAACTACTACCTGTAATACCACCACCAGTAGAGAATGCTTTAATACCTGATAAAGATTCAGAGTCACTATTAACTTGTTGAATTAACCACATAGCTGATTGTGGTATCTCAGGAAACTTATGTTGAAATATAGCTTGAGGATTACTTGTAGGGTTATACTCATAATCCAAACCTTTACGGTATCTAACCGTATTAGTAGCATCTAATAATCCTTTAGGAATACCAGTCTGAGAGTTAGCAGACTTACCTAATAAATCAATAACACCACGAGTAACAGCACCTAGTATCTTTTGATTATCTTCAAGTAACTCACCATCAGGAATACCATAAACAGAATCCAATTCAGGAATATAAGGAATAACAATAAAAGGTAACTTCTTATCAGGAAAAGGATTTTCTTCTAACCTAATTAACGTACTACCAATCCAAGAAGCCATAATAGGGGTTAATGTATTATCCCCTGTAATATCCCTATAACCAAAATACTCATACACAGTTAGCTTCTTACGTGCCACGTCTGAAAAGATAAATGAACCATCATTCTGATAACTATGGTAAGGTGAATCACGTTCTACCATACCTCTTGCTACAGCTTCTAAATTCTTGTATCTACCATCTGCTTTTAAATCCGCAATACAAGATTCAAAACTATAGATAATAAACTTGGCTTTATCCGCATCACCATCGCAAGTAGGGTCAATATAAACATTACGTGTATTACAAACTTCAAGGGTAGGTTTATTTACTAATACTTTAGTTTCTTTAACAACTTGTACACCCGTCTGTTGTGCAAGTAATAGCTCACCTGACTGCAATGAAGCTTGTACACTGGCTTTAAATTGTTCATCTACAGTAGAAGCAAAGGTATCAGGTTGTGTTTGAGCTAACTGCATCAGTTGTTGTAATTGTTCTTGTACTTCTTGAGGCGCATAAGAATATGACCAAGTAGGTACTTCTTTCTCTATCTCTGTATCTTCGTACTGCCAACCTGTACGAATAATAGCTGTACCCTCTTTAGCACAAGTACGAATAAGCTTATCAATAAAAGGAACTTTATTAATCTTACATTGAAATTGATAATTTAAAATTAACTCATTTTGTTTAGCTCTTTCTTTATCTTCATGGCTTACTGGATTAACTTTAAATAACTCAGGTGTAGATAAGAAAGGTTCACTTAAACTAGCACACCTCCATTCGTACTGCTTACGGATTAACTTAGGATTAATACGTGACTGTACTTTATTCTCTTTATTTTCAGGTAATGGTTTAATATTAAAATTGTCATTCCATCTATTTAGTTTTGCAATATGTGCAGAATGATGAGTTTGACATTCTTCAAAATCTGCTTTTAAATCTTGAATACTAGGTTCTTTATTCCATTCAGTTAATTTAACTAATACTGTTTCTTGTTCCATAATATCACCTAAATAAAACCACGTTGATAAAATAAAGAATTGTCTAAGCTTAGGTCTATATCTATACCTTTACTTTCTAGTTGCTGACATTCAGCTTCATACCGTTGGATATAATTAACATCCATACTACTTCTATTAGCATCAAAGGAAATACCCACAGGACTCATAAACCTAGAAGCAATAAAATAAAGTAATGCAGATATATAAGCATCAGGTAAATTAACTTCAATAGCAGTGCTACCTACATAAACAACTTTATCAGGTAAAGCCAAGTATTCAACTGTATAGATAGCTGCTGTAGGTGTGCTAGTAAACTTTAATGTATTTGTTTTTAATAAACATAAACCATCAGAACCATCTAAGTTATACCCTACACCGTCAGAAGAAACTACAGTTAATACTTCTAATAAGTTACCTGTATATGGATTATCTGTATCTAATATATAAGCACCAACATTATTACCACTTACAGTCTTACTTGTAATTAACTCATAAGTATCAATAGTAGAACTAACATTTAAAAACAAATAATCTTTTCTTAGTTTAAACCGTGTATATAGTTTAATTAAACCAAGATTAATAGCATTAACTATATTAGGTATTTTTGATTCTACTATTTGATTATTCTCTACATAAGCTAAGTTAGCTAGCTCACTAGAAACCAGTAAATCTAATATTTCACCAAGCTTCATAAGTACCCCTTAAACAAAATAACTTTCATAATAATCATGCCCTACGGCAACAGGTGCAGACCATATACTAGAAGAATCTTTGACAAACTCATTGCTACTGCTAGGCAACCATATAGGCATTAAAGCCAACATAGAGATAGTGTCTAAACCATCATCATGTTTAGATTTAAACCCACCTACAGTCACTAAACTAAGTTCCTCAAGCAGTTCATCTAAAGCAAAACCTCCTTTCATTTCAATAGGAAAGAACATCTCACCCATCTTAAAGTAAGGTACAGTTATGTTGAATCTTTGTAGTTTAGATGTAGTAGGTCTTATACCTGCTTTACCCTCATTACTATCGGAAGCCAAAGAGAAATAGATATTACGTCTCATCATCTCTTGTTCAATCCAGTTAATGAAACCTCCCTGCTGTCCTGAAACTTCAATACCTACAGATTGCGGAGAATACTGCTGACATAATCTAAATAAATCATCAATGTTTTTATCCATTGTTTGACGCTTACAAATACCATCAACCCAATACTTAAACCCTTTATTGTTTACTGCCCAAACAGAAATAAAACTAAAATCACTGGATTGTTTCTCACTGGTAGCAAAGTCAGTAGTAATATAAAAATTAAAATTACTTTTATTATTCATTAAAGATTTTTTAGAATACCATTTAATATCGGTATCACTAATTAAACGAGTATCATCTGATAATATTTGTAGCATTAACTCTTGGTAAAAAGAATGTAAACCTCCTTGTAACCTAAGCTTTTCATACTGCTTCATTAAAGAGTCATAACTAAATCTATCTTCCCAACTACCTCTAAACTCTTCACGACTGCAAGGAAACTTCTCACACACAGGATATACGTTTACAAGCCAAGCACCAGACTCTACAGCTATGTACAGTGGGTCTGCTGCATTAAATGGTGTACCATTCCAAATAACTTTTCTACGTTTAGGATGTAATGCAAACTCAATAGCATTATTAATATTGGTTTTAATGTTTTGGATTTCAGTAGGACTTCTTGCGTCCTCGTCTGTGATAATATCATCAAGAAAAGCTAATACAGGTCTTGAGTTATTCTCTCTCGTACCACGAATATTTGTTTTACCACCATAAGCTGATACAACTAATGATGTTCCATCTTTACGAATAAACTCCCATCTAATATCAGTAAACTTAATTTCTTTTAAATACTGCTGTAAAAATGTAGAGTTGTTAAACTTAAACTCTAAACTCTTACGCATCTTCTTGACACCACCATCAATAGTGTCACCAACAAAAACCATATGAGGTACTTTACCGAAATTAGGTAATTCACCATACAGAGCAATACGGTATATCAAATACTCCATCAAAGTAGACTTAGCTAAACCACGATGACATAAGTTAATAACATCCATACCTGACGTATCTACAAAGCTATCTAGTATCTTTAAATGAACAACAGGCGTAACATTCTCAGTCATACCACCATCAATAAGCTTAATAAGATTCAACATCTCTAAAGCAAATTGACTAGGTACATAAGAGCTATCGTCACCGTATCTAACTTCGGCTAAGTAATCTTTAACTTTCTTAGGTAGTGCTGATGTCATCTTCCACCACCTGTACTATTTTTTGATGTGTAATATCTAAGATAGGTGCTACACCTGCTTGAATAAACTGTTGTTGCTTCATAGCCAACTCAGTCAAGGTAGCTTTTAAATCATCCATAGCAGCATCTTTCTTCAAGCCAATATCAAGCTCTACTTTCTTAACCTCTGGTGGTTTAAGATGTGTTAATAAACTATTAGCTGCATCACATTTAACCTTATCACTATTAGAGTTCATCATTAAATCTAATTGAACATTCAATGCCTTTTGGTACATATCTTGGTTTAATACCCAACTAGGTATCATGGCTTGTTCAAGAATAAGATTAACTAATTTATTTTTATTATATGCAGCTACATGAGAAGAAATATCTTTACTACTTACCCCACTACTTACTAATGCTTGGTATCTATCAGGAAATGTTTTAACAAAAGCATCTATATTAGATGACCCCATAATCTTATGACTGCAATACTTAATAGCAGAAATATAGTCAGTCATCTTAAACTTACCGTCTTTCATAACTTGCGTATAACTCAACAAGTTATCTCGATAAATCTCAAACATAGTAGGGTCAGATAACGTAGTATTAATTTGGTCAATAAGCTCTTGATTAATGCTACCTCTTAATTGACTTGGCATTACTTGTTTAAATTGTTCTAGTGATAATAAAGCTGTCATAGATTCCTCTCTTACTTACGCACTTACTTAAGTATATGAGTTAAACCAGTACCAATACAAATACCTAAGCCAAGTAAGAAACTAACAATACTATAAAATAATCTATTAGTGTAAGTTAAATCAAACCAAGTAGATATCCATAAGGTTAAACCAATAATCAATAAACCTAAACCAATAAACAAACTAATCATTCTTTACCTTAGTAATAAACTTCTTGATTTTACTATCCCAAGTTTTATATGACTTTAACCAAAAACCATTAGGAATAAAAGATATGTAGTTATACATTCCTTTCTTTGGTTTTGGTTTATCTAAGTCATTCCATACTTTATACAAGGTATCAAATAAAGTTAAGTGTATCTTTGCACATGGGTTTATAAGATAAACTTTATTACGTACCTTACGTACTAAATCTCTTTCTTTTAGTTTCTTATAAGCATTACTTGCTACTGTTTTTTCTGTGGCTGTAAACGTAACATGACTTATATTGGAGTAACCATCTTCTATTGTCCAAGCCTTAAGAAGTAATTTAAAGAACCATGCTTCAGGTTTACTTAAATCTAATAGAGTGTCTTCATAAGGATATGACTGAAAGTGTCTTGTTTTCATACCATCACCTATAGCTGTCCAAGATGGTTTAGGGGTTTTTGTTTTAACTGTACGGTCATCTTCTTCTGTAATAACCAATCGTTTACCTAAACCTACATTGATGTTAGCGGATGCTTCTAAACCTGATATGACGTATTGTTTAGTCATTGTTATGTACCTTATCACTTGGTTTAAACCAAGAAATAGGATATAGATTTTCTATAACTAATACAATTAAAAGTTATAGATTTTCTATAACTTTTAAAATGTATAATTCATTGAATTTTATAGGAATAGTTACTAAATTCTATTGCTATATATTATATGGCAGGTAAGTAAGCTTTCTTTTATCTACCTACGCGCTACACCAAGTACACTGCGTGTACTTGTCTTGCGCCACTGTGCAATCCTAATAACAATAAAAAACCTCCTAAGTAAATTAATACAAAGGAGGTTCTCTTGAGGTATGTTACCATGTAACAAACCAAGTATATAAAACTAAATTAAAGATAACAAGATAAAATTAAAAGTTAAATATAGCTTTTTAAATTTAACTCAGACACATAAGTTAAAACTAGATTTAAGTTATAACGAATTTTAAATATTTAGTATTAACGTAGGGTTATGTAGGTACTGTTACCTGTAACTTTTACATTTCGCATTTTGGTAAAAATTTATAATTTAGTATAAGACTAGGGTTCTCTCTTTCTCTTCTGAATACCGAAATACCCTCCCCCTATGTTGATTAGTAAAAAGGATTCTTACTCTTGTTAGTGTAGGTCATCTATCCCTTCATCGCTAGTACGTTATCCTCTTAAGCACTCTAGCTATAGGTATTAACTAAACTTGAGGATTAAATTATGTCAACTAAAGTGTATACAGCTATCGCTACTGTTTTAATGTTAGCTCTATTAGCTCATGCCTTTGCTTTCTTTTGGTTTGTTATTGGTGGTTTAGTCATCGGTAATAATCCATTGCAATGGTATTGGGATTTGTTCGGTATTGCCCCAGTATATTCAGTGTTCTGCTTCATTGCATTCATACTCTTAGCTTGGTTTCTAGCAATAACTGAAGAAGATTAACCCTTAACCCACTACCTGTGTAACAGCAGGTAGTATCGGAGTATCAAAATGAAAATTCTTAAGCAAATCTTAATGATTCAACTAGCAACCATCATCTTAGTGATACTAATACCTTTCCTTCCGTTAAGTAAACAACTACGTAACGAATGGATTGGTGTAGCCCATCAAGTACATTGGGCAGGTGTACTAACAATACAAGCAATCAAAAACCATTACAAAACCATCTTCAATAAATGGTAAACCAATACCCTAGTAGCGTAAGCTATTAGGGTTATTTTTTCTTATCTCAAGCACCACTATCTGAGCTACTTAATCTTTCCTCTTGAACACTCTAGCTATAGGTGTATCTGATAACAATTCTGTTATCCACCTGCATTGAGGTATCCATTATGTGGAAAGTTATTAAAGAAGCTATTATCAAGCTTTTTGGTTTAATCATTGGTGCTATTGACATGGCTGATGACTTAGTAGCTTCAGGTAAAAATGCTACTACAGCATTGCGTAAAGAGTCTGAGAAACTTATCCCTACTGATGAGCAGTATCAACAAGGTTTGGAAATAGCACTCAAAGAACGTGACCAACGTATTGCTGAGCAAGAAGCTGATTTAGAGAAGCAATTAGAGAAATTTAACAAATCTCGTAATCAAGGTAAATAAACCAATACCCTATCTAGGCAACTAGATAGGGTTATTTAATTAATCCCATTACACAATCCTCTCAGTACGCTTATAACAGCCCTAGAATCAACGATATTACACAAGGTAGTGCATTGGTACTACTCTGCACTTACCTATCGCTATAGAGCAAATAAACACAATACACAAGCATACACAAGACTAAGACAGTACAGAGTATGAGATTGTACTTAACCTACGCAATCCGCTATCCACTCTCTGAGCTACTTACCCTTTCCTCTCAGGCAATCTAGCTAGTGGCGATACGCACAGAATGTGTGTATCAGCTATAAGCGATAACTACAGAATGTAGTTATTAGCTATCTGCCTTTAACATGATTTAACTTGAGGTAACATATCATGGCTATTGCACGTAAAACTAACAAAGATAATACTAAATCTGGTAACTTCGAAGTAGAGGTAATTGGTCGTATTAATATTCAAACTGAATTAGGTGATTTATCAGTATCTTTAATGAAAACTGACAATCCTAAATATGCAAAATCCTCTGCGTTAGCAGAACTGTTAGTTAAAAAAGCTAACGGTACTGATTTAACAAATTTCATTGCTAATGCTTTAGTTAAAGCGACTTTGTATGTAGATACAAGCGATAACTCAACACCTATTGAAAACTTAGAAGATAAATTAAATAGTTACTTCTAAATAACACTAACCCTAGTCGAAAGACTAGGGTTATTTATTTTAAGTATAAATTAAATAGACAGTATTTACTCTTTCCTTGCTACGCAACCCACTCTCTACTCTCTTTACCTTTTTCTCTTAGGCAATCTAGCTATAGGCGATATTCGCCATATTCTCTTGAGGGTTTTATCATGTATCAAATTATTAGCACTGAACTTCAAGTTATTACTATTTATGCTTCTACATTAAAAGAAGCTATTAGTGAAGCACATGAAGCAGGTTTCAAAATTATCTCTATCACGGAGTTAAAAGATGTTTAAGACTCTATGGTTTATTAGCTTGGCAGTAGTAATAGCTGTCCTAAGTTATTACCTGACTACCTTAAGTCAGACTCCTGTCTTTAGCTACGGAGTATCCTTTATCGGGTACTTCGCAGCATCAGTATTACTCTCTGTCGCTATCTTAGGTAGTGACTAAACCAATAGGTAAGAACCATGAAAGTATCAGACTTAGTATTTAAAAATCATCTACTTGGCTTTGAGGGAACAGTAGCTACTCACACCTTTCCCAATGGTTATGGTGCAAGCATCATTACTGGTGAGCATGCTTATTCAAATGAAGAAGCTCCCTACGAATTGGCTGTACTTTACAACAATGAAATTACCTATGACACACCGTTAACAGATGATGTATTGGGGTATCTCACTGAAGAGGAGGTCAATGAGTACCTACTCAAAATTGAAGCATTATAACTACTGTGCATAGCTATGTTGAAATAACCTTTAATACATAAACCACGAAGCGTAAGCGTATGTGGTTTATGTATTAATATTAAATAGAGAGACAGTAATATATGATTAATAGTGCTACCGCACTCCTATGGTATTTAACTAAGTGGGTGCTATAGCTATGATTTATTACATAGAAACCAGTTATATTACTAACTTTAGAAAAACTACATGAACTTGTACTACTTAAATTAATAGGTAATTAATATGCTTTATATAGATTTAGGTACTAATACTTCACTAAAAGATAAACAAGTATTAGCAGATAAAATAAATCAATTATTAGATTTATCACCTATTTACTTAAAACCTTTATATCAACCTAAGTCTATGTACCAATATGTATTAATAGATTTAGAACTTAAACGTGCATATTCCTTAATATTCTTTATACCTAAACCAAAGGATAAAGAAATATCTATTCAAACTATTGATGAGCATTTATTACTCAAGCTAATCGGAGATGATTATGAACAGACATCGTTATAAGCTCCAGCAGGAGATTGAAGCAAGATTTAGTAAGAAGTTTATTCTTACTAAAGCTATTGAAGATATACAGTCTGATAATGACTGTGTAGATGAAATAAACAAAGGTATTAAGTCTTTAACTTCTTGGCTTAACCAAGACCATGAAGTATCTAAAGAGTTACGTATATTCGCTATACGTGATTTAGATTCACCTCTTTTGGTTTCTCAAATAACAGCAATGATTGCTTTAGAATGTCAGTATCCTATGAAGCTAGTAAACATAGCAGCTATGTTAGCTAAATTCTTGAATATGCAAGATAAAGTAGAAGCCATACAAACTATGGCAGAAGTAATTGCAGTCGTAGCTGATAAGTGTAACTTATATACTTTAACTCAAACTAATCGTGATGGTTGGTTTGTACAAAGTGATATTACATTATCAGAAGAAGTAACTAGATTTGCATTTAACGCCTTTTACTTACCGCCTATGATTATGAAACCTCGTACAGTAAGACATAACCGCGATAGTGGGTACATTACCCAACGTGGTGAGTCTTTAATACTTGGTTTCTATGAGAACCATCATGGCGATAACATCTGCTTAGATGTTATTAATACTCTTAGTAAAACAGAGTATGAACTAGACATAGACTTACTATGTTCTGTTGAATTACAACGTAATACTGAAGTATTAAGCGATTATGAGTATGACGAGTTAAGCCAACAACGTAAAGACATATATGATATGTCTGAAGATGTATGGCAAGCTCATAAGACTGAATCTTATAAGATTTATACCTTGTTATATTACTATGGTAACAGTGTATATATGACCCATAAATACGATAAGAGAGGACGTATTTATGCTCAAGGCTACCACTGTAATACGCAAGGTGATTCATTCCATAAGGCATTAATTAATCTCAAAACCAAAGAGATTGTTAATGGTTTGGGGACATGGTAATGGAATGCTCATGTTGTGGTAACTATTGCCCACCAATGAAGCAATGGTACAACCGAGATATTGGTTATTCTGTATGTAGAAACTGTATCAATAACCATCCTAATTGGTTTGATACAAACTCACATGGTATTGAGGGGATTCATTATGAGTCTCAAGAGCAATACAATAACCGTATCTTTAAACTAAATAACCTCTCAAACAAGCATAGCTAACGTATAACGTATAGCTAAGCATCAAACCATCTTACCCTACTACTTATTACCTACACGCTCTTATAACGCAATATAGAGCGTATGGTGAACTATTACTTGAGGAATAGTATATGTTTAAAGAGTACACTGGTATTGAGTACCTAGCCATTGATGTAGCTAATGCAAAGGGCTTAGATAAAAAGGAATTTGAAACTAGAATCCAATGGGTTAAGGATAACCAACATCAGTTAATGGATTTAGTAAACCAAGCTGATGAACCTATCTTATACACCAAAGCTGTTAATCACTTTCATAAAGCTCTCAAGGGTTTACCTACAGGGCATACTGTAGCTCTTGATGCTGTATGTAGTGGTTTACAGTTAATGTCAGTAATGACTGGTTGTAAGAGTGGTTGTGAGATTACTGGTTTAATTGACCCTAATAAGCGTGTGGATGCTTATACAGAAGTCACTAAGTACATGAATGAGTTACTTGGTGATGAAGCTGTAGAGGTTGATAGAAAGGATGCTAAGGCTAGTATTATGACTTCACTTTATGGCTCTAAAGCCAAACCAATAAAAATATTTGGTGAAGATACACATCAACTAGAAGCTTTTTACCAAGCTTTAGAAGATAAGTGCGAAGGTGCTTATACCTTACTAAATGAGCTTATTGATGCTTGGGATAGAAGTAAAACATTTAATCATTGGGTATTACCTGATGGTTATAATGTCTATATTCCAGTTATGCAATCTATTACTGATAGAGTCAAGATTGAGGAACTTGACTATACAATGAGTGTTCAAACTCATGTAAATAAACCACTGGATTATTCAGTAAGCTTAGCAGCTAACGCGGTTCACTCTGTAGATGCTTATGTATTACGTTCTTTAGTAAGACGTTGTAACTATAGTCCAAAGCAAGTGAATAATGCTATTCAAGTAATTGAAGAAGCATTATTTAATGAAACCAGTATTGAGAATATTCCTGAAGAAGCAATTATGCCTATTCATTTATATTTAAAGACTGGTTTAGCTGATATTGTTTGTATTAAAGATATAAATAATATTGTGGATTATTTACCTTTCAGTATGAAACAAAAACTATTAGTAACTTTAAAAGAGGTAATTAAATACCCTCCATTTGAAGTTATTACTATTCACGATAGTTTTGCAGTATTACCAAATAACTGTAATAGATTACGTTACTGGTATAAGGAGATACTAGCAGAACTAGCAGAATCTAATATATTAGAACATCTCTTATCTCAGATTATGGTAGAAGATATTAAGTATAATAAATTAGATAATAACTTAGCCCCATTAATTAGAAACAGTAATTATGGGTTATGCTGATAACATTAAGAGACTACTTCGGTAGTCTCTTATTTTTTTTTTATTGGTTTAAATATATCTGCGCTTCGCGCCCCTGCGAGTTAAACAAACAAACAAACAGGAGCATTAATACTATGCCTTCACCTAAACAAGTCAAGAAGTATTACTACATCAACAACAGTAAACAACGAGTTACTGTATCAATTTCAAATCAAGAACAAGGTGTCATAGCCACTACTACTGTAGAGCATATATCTACAGACAGTTGTGGCTATACCACCGCAGTTCATGCAGTGTTTAAAGACTTTTGCAAACGATTTAAAATAAAAGACAAAGTACCTCGTGTAACCAAGAAAGTAATTGAAAATTGGGAAAGTAGCTTAGATAGTATTTATCAAATGTACTTACCCCAAATCCAAGAACAGTATCCAAATACTAACTAAATATTTAAGTTAGTAAGTACCCTACTCCTAAAGGGTAAAAATTCAATTTTTTCACTTTTATACTAAACCAAACCTAAAGATTAAGAGGTATTTTTATCATGGCTAAGCAACCTTTATTAAGCCAAGAAACACAGAAAGAAATAGCTGCTATTTATAAAGCAGGTGAAGCTACTCAAACTGACTTAGCTATTAGCTATGGTGTAAGTCGTTCTACCATTAGACGAGCATTACATGAAAATGGTTTAGCTACTATGGTTCGTGAAGTATCTACTAATGAACGTAGTATGCTTAATGTAGTTAAACAATTTGGTATTGATACTGTTGAACGATTACATGAAGTAATCCGTAAGGGGGTTCAATGCTAGTTAAATCTCCTTTGTACCCTACCCCAACTATTGATGAAGCCAAGAAGCATATCTTGGCTTTATTGCCTCCCCATAAACGTAATGAAGTGCTTGGTTTATTACAAACACTTCAAAACAGTATTATTAATCAGGTAAAGAAATGAACAACTTAAAAGTAACGCTTAAACAGTTAGCAGTTATTATCCCTCAATTATTTAAAGCTAATACTTTAGTACCTTTTATTCAATCATCACCTGGTATTGGTAAAAGTAGTTTAGCTGCTCAAATAGCTGATAAGTTTGGTTTAAAACTAATTGATGTACGGTTAGCTGAATGTGACCCAACCGATATAGGGGGACTACCTTACTTTGATGAAAAGACAGGTAAGACTAAGACTTACCCTTATGAAACATTCCCTACTACTGATACACCAATTCCTGAAGGTTACAAAGGTTGGTTACTTCTTTTAGATGAGTTCAACTCAGCACCATTATCGGTACAAGGTGCATCTTACAAAGTAGTACTAGACCGTAAAGTAGGTCAACATACTTTACATGGTAGAGTCTTTATCATTGCAGCAGGTAACTTAGAAACAGATAACGCTATTGTTAATCCATTATCTAGTGCTATGGTTTCACGCTTTGCTATGTTTGAAGTACAACTTAGTCATCAAGACTGGATGGAGTGGGCAACTGATAACGGTATTGATTATCGTATTACTGGCTTCTTAAATTGGAAACCTGACTTCTTATATACCTTTAATCCTGATGCTTGTGATAAGCCATATAGCTGTCCAAGAACATGGGAGGCATTATCTAAAGTATTAGTAACAATGAAAGATACTACTAATCTTTTATACATTGCTGCTTCTATGGTTGGTGAAGGTGTAGCAAGGGAGTTCATTGCTTATATTGAGCTATACCATAAGTTACCTACATTCCAAACATTAATCAGTAAACCTGATGCTTTTGTCTTAGATGACAATATGTCTATTCGTTGGGCTACTATGGGTATGCTTGCCCATAACATTAAGCCAGACAATGTAGTAGCTTGCTGTACTATCTTAGATAAGTTTCCACACGAGTTAATCGTAGTAGCTCTACGTGAAATTACTATGCGTCATAAGAATCTAAGACATGAAAGCAAAGAATTTAGTAAGTGGTTATCTACTACCTCTGTTAAAATTCTGGCATAAAATATGTTAATCCATTTCCACAACCTGTATTAAAAGGTAGCTGTAACCAAAACAGATACAAAGCAAATGATGTATTAACTTGGTTTCAATCATTACCTTTAAGGAAGAAATAGTATGCACAACCTAAAACTATTCATATACGGTATTATTTTATTTGTACTGGTTTCACTCGTTTTAGGTTGTGCAAACCAACCATTACCCTGTCCTGAAGTACATATTGTATTTTGTCCTGTTAAGTAAAGAAGCAATAACCCGATGATTGGTTGGGTTGTTGTCACTGTTAAAGCGTGAGTTAGATACGCTAACTTTTAACGATGAATTATAGGTTGCAGCACCTTTTTTAGCTG
>ERZ650311.774-NODE-774-length-18266-cov-11.654714_pt1 | contig 18266 bp, 22 predicted proteins | sample MGYA00376247_ERZ650311 | MGnify/ENA primary metagenome ERZ650311 (study PRJEB26733, sample SAMN07839324) | wastewater metagenome | biome: small river; feature: stream; material: water | place: USA: North Carolina | collected 2016-07-28 ... | reverse complement strand
TGGCCGCCCATCAGCGAGTGGACGCTGCTGTACACGAACGCGGAGTGGCGCCGGGCCAACGCCCCGCACACGGGCTACACCTGCGATTTCGACTTCACCTATGGGCACAACATCGATGTGGCCTGCGCCGGCCGCAGCCGGGAATGGCTGGAATTCGCCGTTCGGCATTATCGCAACGTGATTCGGGAGATTCACGCGACGCTTACGAGGCGCGGATGATATGGCCGGCCTTATATTCCTGTGGCAGCAGGGCGGGGACACTCCACCGCCCCCGCCGCCGCCCCCGCCACCCCCTGTATCCACTGTCGGCTCCGGCGGGTGGGAATACGACCCGTTCCGCCGCCGCCGGAAGCGCAAGCGCGAGGACGACGAACCGCCGGTTCAGGAGTCCATCCCGCCGCCCGTCGCCCCCGCGGAGCCTGCGGAGCCTCCGCGCCCGCTGGTCGACCTGGACGAGGTTCGCGCGCGCATCCGCGCCCTGGACGCAGAGATTGCCCGGCGCAAGCAAGCCGGCGAAGCCTTGGCGGACATCCGCCGAGAACGCCAGATCGCCCATTCTCTACAACAGAGGGAAGAAAACCGCAGGCGGATATTGTCAGCGGACGACGAATGGTTCATGATTCACTGAGTACCCGCGTCGTGATGACGCCGGTCCTCCTCACCGAGAGGAAACACGCGATGTCTGACGAGATCGCGACCAATCCCACGCCCGCGCCGGCTTCCGAGCCCGCGCCTGCGTCGGAAGTCGCGCCTTCCCCCGAGCCCGAAATCTCCCTCGCTCCCGACGCCGAGCAGCCGGAAGGCCAAGCTCCCGTCGACGAGTTCGAGGAGGTTGAGCACGAGGGCAAGCGGCACCGCATCCCGAAGGCGGTCAAGCCGCTTTTGATGATGCAGGCCGACTACACCCGCAAGACGCAGGAAGTCTCCGAGCAGCGCAGGCAGGCAGAAGCGGCAGCCGCCGCGGTGCAGGCCGAGCGCCAAGCCTGGCAGACCTACCGCGAGGAAGCGGGCCAGTACTACGCGCTCGACGCCCAGGTGAAGGAATACGCCAGGCTGTCCCAGGACCAGTGGGACCAGTGGGCCAACCAGAGCCCCGTCGAGGCGAACAACGCATGGCGCCGCTTTCAGGCGCTCAAGGAACAACAGCGCGATATCGGGACCCGGCTGGCGCAGAAGGACGCTGAAACTCGTTCCGCAACGGAGCAAGGCTTCGTTCAGCGGTACGAGCAGGTCAACGCCAAGATGGCGCAGCTCGTGCCCACCTGGAGTGCAGAGGCATTGAAGGTCGGTCAATACTTGACAGAGCAGGGCTTCGACCAGCCCTCGGTCAAACTGATCGCCTCCCATCTTGGGGCAACCCAGATGGCGCGCAAGGCGTACCTCTACGACCAGCTCATGACCAAGCATCGGGCTGCCGCCACGCAGGCCCCGGCTCCGGTCGCTACACCCGCCCCCGTGGGCGGACAGCGCACCGCGACCACTGACCTCCGCGCGCTCGCGTCCCGCAAGGACATCAGCGCGTTTGTCGAGTCCCGGAACAAGGCCACGAGGCGCCCCGCAGCCCGGTAACCGCAACCAACAGCCCGCGTCGTGATGACGCCGGCCGTCCCTGAGAAGGAACTTCTCTCGTGTCAAACGTTCAGCTCACGATCGACATGATCACTTCGGAGGCGCTCCGCGTCCTCCACCAGAAGTGCAACTTCGTCCGATCGATCAATCGCCAGTACGACGAGCAGTACGGCAAGGAAGGGGCCAAGATCGGCTCCGAACTCCGCATCCGCCTGCCCAACCAGTTCACCGTCCGCACCGGTGCGGTGGCGGCGGTGCAGGGCGTCACCGAGTCGAGCACGACGCTGACCGTGGCGACGCAGAAGGGCGTCGACATGGATTTCGGCTCGCAGGAACTCAGCCTGTCGCTCGACAAGTTCTCGGATCGCTACATCCAGCCGGCCATGTCCGTGCTGGCGGCGAACATCGAGAACGACGTGATTTCGACGGTCTACAAGCAGGTTCCGTCGCAGATCAACAACATCGGCGCGGCGGCGACCTCGGCCAAGATCCTGTCGGCTCGCAAGGCCCTCAAGGACAACCTCTGCCCCGACGAGAACATGAAGCTGAACTGGGGCACGCAGGAGAACATCGACACGGTCGAAGCGCTCAAGACGCTGTTCCAGGCTTCGGAGCGCATCCGCGGCCAGTACGAGGAAGGCTCGATGGGTCACGCCTTCGGGTTCGACTTCTACGAGAACACGCTTTGGCCGCGGCACACGTCGGGCACGAACACCAACGAGACGGTGGTCAACGGCGCCAACCAGACCGGCTCGACGCTGACGGTCACGAACGGCTCGTCCAAGACCCTCGTCGTGGGCGACATCGTGACGTTCGCGGGCTGCAATCGCTGCCACCCTGAGACGAAGGCCGATACGGGCGTGGCGATGCAGTTCGTCGTCACGGCGACCCTCACGTCGTCCGGGACGCAGCTCAGCATCTCGCCGGCCATCGTGACCTCGGGCGCGACGCAGAACGTCTACGCATCGCCCACCACGGCCGGCGCTGTGACCAAGCAGGGCGCCACGTCGGCGGTCGCCTACAACGTCGGCATGGCCTACCACCGCGACGCGTTCACCTTCGTCTCGGCGGACCTGCCCCTGTACGGCGACGCGCACATGGCATCGCGAAAGTCGTTCGACGGCTTCTCGATGCGTGTCTGGCAGGCGTCGGACATCATCAACGATCGCCTGATGACCCGTCTCGACGTGCTCTACGGCTTCAAGACGATCCGGCCCGAGTGGGCGGTCCGCACGGCGAACAACTAGGCCACAGGCCGGAAAGGACAGACGCACATGGCGACTTCGTTCTCGGGTTCGCAGACGCGAACCCTCACCACGGGCCAGGGCGACGGCACCAAGATCGGGCAGTCGGCAGCCGACAAGCTGGGCTTCTTCGGCACCACGCCGGCAGTCCAGCCCGCGTCGGCCAACCAGTCGGCCATCACCGCGGGCGCAACGCTCGTGGCGGCGGTTGCCCTGCTGATCGAGATCCAGTCCGCGCTCGCGACGCTGGGCATCATCAAGGGCTCTGCCTGATGAACGGCCGGCTGGTCGATCTTCTTCGGCCCGGCCGGCTGACGGCCGTCGTCGATGTGGGCGCAAACCCCATCGACGGCGCGCCGCCGTATGCCTCGATGCTGGCGGCGGGGCTGTGCTCCGTCGCCGGTTTCGAGCCGCAGGAACGCGCGCTTGCGAAGCTCCGTGCTTCGGCAGGACCGAACGAGCGCTATTTCGGGTTGGCCGTGGGCGACGGCAGCATGAAGACGCTGCATGTGACCCATTGCGAGGGGATGAGCAGCACGCTCAAGCCCGACGCGGGCGCCCTGGCGGCGTTCGTGGCGCTGTCGGACTACGGGCGCGTGGTCGAGACGCTTCCGGTCAAGACCTATCGCCTGGACGACCTGGACATCGGCCCCTGCGATTTCCTCAAGATCGACGTGCAGGGCGGGGAAATGGACGTTTTTCGGCACGGCGAGGATACGCTGGCCGAAGCGGTGGCGATCCAGACGGAAGTCTCGTTCATCACGCTCTACGAGGATCAGCCGCCCATCGGGGTGGTGGATACGTGGCTACGCGCGCAGGGCTTCGTGCCGCATCTGGTGGCCGAGCAGAAGCCGTGGCCAATCGGCCCGCTCCAGTACGACCCGGACCCTCGGGTGGCGTTCCGCCAGATCATGGAAATGGATCTGGTCTACGTCCGCGACTTCACGCGCGACGACAGCATGACCGTCGAGCAGTGGAAGCATCTCGCGATGATCGCGCTATGCGTCTACGGCTCGATTGATCTCGTGGGCCGGTGCGTGTCCGCTCTTGAGCGGCTGGAGGCGGTGCCGGCGGGTTCCCTCAACGAATTTCGGGCGCTTATCGCGCCTCATGTCCATGCCAAAGCAGCGTAGGATTTACATAGCCATTCCCTCGCGTACCGGCGAGGTCAAGGTCGAGACGTGCCGCGCCATCATCAAGGGGATGACGGAGTGCGCGGCCGAGGGCTGGGCGATCACGCTGGGCGAAAGCCTGGAGTGCATCGCGCCCATTTCGATCGCGCGCAATCTCGCGGTCGCCCGCTTTCTCGCGACGGACTACGACGACCTGTTCTTTATCGACGATGACGTGGCGTGGGCGGATGGCGCGATGGTGCGCCTGCTGAAGGCGCCCGTCGATCTGGTAGCGGGGGTCTATCCGCGCCGTTATCCCGACATCTCGTTCCCGGTCCAGTGGGACACGACGAAAAAGGAAGTTTGGGCCGATCCCGAGACGGGGCTGATCGAGGTCCACGGGGTTGCGACGGGCTTTATGCGGATCAGCCGCGCCGGCGTCCTCAAAATGGTCGCGCACTACAAGGACGACATCTACAGCCAGGCGCAGGCTCCCGGCGGGAAGGTCCATCGCCTGTTCGACTTCGCGCTTGTGCCCGACGAGACGGGGCAGGTCCACGAGGTTCACAGCGAGGATTACACGTTCTGCGACCGTTGGCGGGCCGCCGGCGGAAAGGTGTGGATCGACCCGCACATCACGTTCATGCACCTGGGCGTCGCGGCGTTCTCCGGCAACGTCGGGGAGTGGCTGCGGGATCGGTCGATCACGTCGGCCATGAGGCATAGCGGGGACAAGCCGCGTGTCGTGGCCGTGCCGCTGGTGGGGTCCGCGGCATGAAGGCGCCCAATCTCACGGCGGAACGGCTCCGCGAGTGCCTTGCGTACGACCCGGAAACGGGCGTGTTCACATGGCTGGTCGCGCCAAACCGTCGTATCCGCGTTGGGAGGATTGCCGGCGTCGCGTGCCGAACCCACGGATACCGGCTCATCAAAGTAGATGGGGTGGGCGCTCGCGCGCACAGACTCGCGTGGCTTTATATGACTGGCGAGTGGCCGGCAGCCGATATTGATCACATCAACGGCGACCGCGCAGACAATCGCTGGAGCAATCTTCGCCAGGCGACCTCGACGCAGAACCACGCCAATAGCAAGCGCCCAAAACATAACACATCGGGCGTCAAGGGCGTGACATGGGACAGCAGCCGGGGCCAGTGGATGGCGGGCGTCCAAATCAACGGAAAGCGGGTCCATTTGGGGCGGTTTGACAGCATCGAAGCCGCCGCCGCGGCGTATCGGGCTGGAGCTGAACGCGTCTTTGGTCAGTACGCGAGGTCGGCATGACCAAGGTTTTTCTTGCTATGCCCTCATACCTCGGCCACCCCGCCAAGGAGACGCGCCAGTCGCTCAAGAACGCGCGCGAGGCGCTGGCGAAGGCTGGCATCCCGCACGTATTCGCGACCCAGGAAGGCGTCTGCTACATCTGCCAGGCGCGGAACATCCTCGTGAAGTCGTTCATGGAAAGCGACTGCACGGATTTCGTGTTCATCGACGACGACGTGAGTTTCGCACCGGACGCGCTGCTCAAGCTGCTGGCGCAGCCGCACCCGCTGGTGGCCGGCATCTATCGGAAGAAACAGGACCCGGTTGCGTGGCCGGTCAACCTCGTCGGCCCGATGGTCTTCGATGAGTCGGGCGAGTGCGCCGAGGCGCACATGCTCCCGACCGGGTTCATGCGGGTCAAGCGCGAGGTCTTCGAGACCTTGCGAACCAAGGTCCCGCACTACCGGACCGACCAGTACGGCGATCTGGTCGCCTACTTCATGACGGGCATCCGCGACGGCCTGTTCTGGGGCGAGGACGTGGCGTTCACCAGCGCGTGGCGCCAGTGCGGCGGGAAGCTGTGGGCGCTGCTCGACGTGACGCTCGGCCACACCGCAGCGAAGGACGGCCGCACCTATCGCGGCAACCTCGCGCAGTACATCGCGCAGCACGCGCAGAGGGCCGCCTGATGGTCATGCAATTCGGCTACCGCATCGGGCAGGGCGGGCGCATCGACCGCGCGCGGTTCGATACCGAGCGCTGGCCCGATGGCTGGACCGACACCCCGGACAAACTGGCTGCGCCGCCGGCTGAGGAGACGGTTGCGCACAAGATGCCGACCGAGACGGGCGAAGTGTACGGCGAGCGCCGCAAGGGCGGGTGGCCCAAGGGCGTCAGCCGTTCGGATATGGCGAAGCGATGACCTACGGCACCATCAAGTCCCGCATCGCGGACGACCTGGCGCGCTCCGACCTCACGTCGCAGATCGCGACTGCGGTCTTGAACGCGATCAAGTTCTACGAGCGGCGCCGGTTCTACTTCAATACGCGGCTGACGGACACATTCGCGCTGGTCGCCAACCAGGAATATTACGGCTCATCGGACCTCGCCGCGATCCCCAACCTGATCACCATCGACGACATGTACGTGACGGTGGACAGCATCCGCTATCACGTCACGCCGGCTCCGTTTTCCATCATCGCCGGAGCACAGGACGGGTTGCTGACCCGCGATCCGCCGTACCGCTACGCCTACCACGCGCAGCAGATCCGCATGTTCCCGATCCCCGCTGCGGCGCGAACCGTGACGATGGCGACGCACTACCGCCTCACGGCTCTGTCGTCTGACAGCGACACCAACGCGTGGACCGACGAGGCCGAGGACCTGATTGTCCGCCGCGCGGAATGGGACCTCTACACGTACACGGTCAAGGACGCGGAGAGTGCGCAGGCCGCGAAGGCTGGCGAGATGGAAGCCTATTCCGCTCTGACGCGGGAAACCCGTCTCCGTCGCAACGTGCGCGAGCTAGAGTTGCCCGGCGAGATTGTCGGATATCGGCAGTCCGACATCAGGGTCGGCCCCTGATGCCGCTCGCGCGTACATACGTGCCCTTTGGCGAACTGCAGCCTGACAAGGCGCAGTATCGCGACGGGGGTACTCTGTACCTGGCGAAGAACGCCTATCCGCGCACGCGGCAGGGCGACGGCAGCGTGACCTATGGTCCCTGGCCGGCCCCGCTGGTGTTCTCGGATGCGCTGACGGCGCGCTGCCAAGGGGCGTTTGCGGGGCGTTCGAGTGCTGGCAATGTGACCATCTTCGCGTGCGACGCGACGAAGCTCTACAAGCTGAGTTCCGCGGCGGCGTGGGGCGATGTCACGGGCACCGCGTTGAACGTCTCGGCTTCCGAGCATGGCGAGTTCTGCCAGTTCGGCGACAGCGTGATCTTCACCGAATTCCAGACCAACCCGCAGGTCTGGACTCTGGACAGCAGTTCCGGGTTTACGGACCTCGGCGGGACGCCCCCGAAGGCGCGGCACTGTGCGGTGATCGAGCCGGGCTTTGTCATGCTCGGCAACCTCGCCAGCTATCCCAATGGCGTCCAGTGGAGCGCGTACAACGACGCGACGAGCGGCAGCGCATGGCCTACGCCCGGGAGTTCGGCGGCGCAGGCGGTGCAGTCTGACCGGACCATCCTGCCGATTGGCGGGTGGGTCAACCGCATCGTCGGTCCTGTCGGTGGTTCAAAGGGCGCGGTCATCATGGACAGCGCCATCTACCGCGTCGACTACGTGCAGGGCCTCGGGCTGGCGTTCGCGGCGGTGGTGCAGGGCAGGGGCTCTATCGCCCCGTTCTCGTGCGTCAACGTCGCTATCAGCAACAGCCAGACCGTCACCTTCATGTGGTGCGAGGACGGCGCCTACGCCTACGACGGCACGACGGCGCAGCCGATCGGCTCGCAGCGGGTCGACCAGTACGTGTTGAACACGCTGTCGGCCGGCCGCTCGCAGATGCACCGCATCTATGGTTGGCAGGACCCGTCGCGGAAGATTGTCGGCTGGCAGATCCCGACCGCTGCGACGGGGAACAGCGCCGCCACGGTCCTGTTCAATTGGGACACGAAGTCGTGGAGCATCCTGCAGCCCTCGGCGCAGGAGACGAAGCCGGCTGAATTCGGCTGCCAGATGTTGAGCCTCGGCTACACGCTCGACGGGCTCGATACCCTTGGGTACACGCTGGATACGCTGCCGTTCAGCCTTGACGACCGCGTGTGGACGGGCGGTGCGCCGCAGCTCGCCTACTTCGACTCGGACCACAAGCTCAACTACTACAGCGGATCGAGCTTGGCGGCGCAGTTCAAGACGGGGCAACTCAGCGGCTCCCCGGGGCGGCGGGTGTTCTGTGCGGGCATACGCCCTATCGGAAGCGCGCTCGACGGCACGAACAGCGTTCCCCGGATCAAGCTGTACACGGCGGACAGCGCGAACGACACCGGCACGGCGACGACGGCAACCACTGTTGGGGTGGACGGCGTGTGCCCGCAGCGGTCCAGCGCCCGGTATCTCTACGCGCAGATGGACATTGACGCCGGGGGTACGTGGCAGCAGGCGCAGGGGCTTGAAGTGGTCATGCGCGAGGAGGGCCTGCGATGACCACGACGAACGCCGGCATCGCAATCCCTGAGGACCCGGGGGCGGATGAGTTCTCGGCCATCCGGTCGTGGTGCCGCACGCTGGCGCGCATCCTCCAGTCCATCGTGGCGCGGGACCGCACGGGCACGGTGACGTTCACGGCGAACGCGACGACCACGACTTTGACAGACCCGCGCATCGGCGCAACGTCGCAGGTGATCCTCACGCCGATCACGAGCAACGGCAAGACGGCGTGGGCGACGCATTACATCGCGGAGGGCTCGCGCGTGAGAGGGGCGGTGACGATCACGCACGCGAGCAATGCCGCGACCGACCAGTCGTTCCGCTACTCCATCAGGGGCGAGTGACATGACCGCGCCTTTCGCCATCGGCTATTGGAACGGCAATCGGTTCGTCATCCCGGGCCTGCCGCAAATGGCGGCGGCCCAGACCCTGCCCGCGACGACGCAGCAGGACGTGGAGGCGCACCAGGGCGCTACGGGCCTCGCCTCGCCGTCTCCCTTCGGCATCCCCGGCGGCGGTGGGATGGAGCGCGACAGCGGCTTTGCCGACCCGACGCGCCCGGGGGGTGCTGCACCGGCACCTACGGGCGACACGAAGGACATGGGCGGCCCGCGCTCGTGGGGCTCGACGCTGGGGACACTCGGCTCGCTGGCGGGGTTCGCGGTGCCCGGAATTGGCGGGGCGCTGCTAGGCCCGGCGATGAACCTGGGCGGCTCGTGGATCGATGCCCGGCAAGCGAACAACGGGCTTGCCTCGCAGGGCTTGCCCCGTGGCGTGAACGCGCTTCCCGCTGCTTTGGCGAATGGCATGTTCGGGCTGCTCGGCCGCGCCGGCATCGGTACGTCCATCAATGATCAGGTGGGCAATCTCAAGTCGCAGGAATACGCCCGTGATCTGGCCGCGCCGCCGAATCTCGGCTTCCTGCCCGGGGTCGCGACGCTGGACCCGATCAGCAAGGACATGCCCGGGTGGGGCGGCGACGTGTCCGGCTCGACCTCGGGGGATGGCAGCAAGGACACGCCCGACAAGAGCACGGACCCGAACTACGGCTCCGACGTGTGGGGCGGCGGCACCGGAGGCACGTCCTACTACGCCAGGGGCGGCAAGGTGCGCCCTCCGCGCCCCGGCGCGGTCAACCCTCCCGGCCCGGACGATCAGATTGCCGCCGTGCAGTCGGGCGAGGGTGTGCTGACCCGTGCCGCGATGAAGCGTCACCCGGGCCTGCTCGACGCGCTCAACCGCGGCGACATCAAGAAGGCGCGGGGGCTCCTGGGATGAGCGACCTCCGCATCCTCGACCGCGCCGAACTGGCAGCCGAGCGCGACCGCATCCTTCTGCACCTGTCCCGCCTGCCGGCGGAACTCATGCACCTGTCCCCGGTGCAGATGGTCACCAAGGCCGAGCGGGGCGAGTGGCAGATGTGGACCACGGGCGACGTGGACTGCATCGCGGCAACCAGCGTGCGGCAGATGGCGGACAAGACGACGCGGCTCGTGTGGGAGGGGTGCGCCGGGGATCACGCGGACTGGCCGGTACTGGCGCGGCGCGTGGAAGCGTGGTCGCGCCGGCGCGGGTGCGAGCGAGCCCGGATCTACGGGCGCCAGGGTTGGGTGCGGGTGCTTGGCTACAACCCCGTAGCCGTCATTGCCGAAAGGGAACTGTGATGGACTCCGGTGGCGGCAACGATAACGTCCAGATCGCCAAGACGGACAGCGCCCCGTGGTCGGGGCAGCAGCCGTACTTGTCGTCTTTGTGGGCGAGCGCGGGGCAGAACTACAACACGCCAAAGCAGTTTTACCCGAATGCGACCTACGTCCCGGCGTCCAACCAGACCGAGCAGGGCCTAGGCCAGATCGAGAGCCTGGCCAACCAGGGTGGCCAGCTCACTCCGGCGGCGACGAATACCGCCTTGCGGACGATCAACGGGGACTTCCTCGGGCGGCAGAACCCCGAATTCCAGGGCATGGTGCAGAACGCCTTCAACGCGGCGCGTCCGACCATCGACGGCGCCTATGCCTCGGCAGGGCGGGGCATCTCCGGTGCCCGAGACGCGGCCCTCGCCGATGCGTGGTCCAACTCGGTGACGAACCTCGCCGGCCAGAACTACGCCCAGGAGCGCCAACTTCAGCAGCAGATGGTGGGGCAGGCGCCGCAGCTTGACCAAGCGCGATTCCAGGACGCCCAGGCGCTCATGGGCGTGGGCAGCACTCGGGAAGGGTACGCGAATCAGCAGCTCCAGGACAGCATCAACCGGTTCAACTTCGGCCAGAACGAGCGGGACAACGCGCTCGCGAAGTACGCCGCAATGGTGCAGGGCGGATCGTTCGGCGGATCGCAGACCCAGACCATCCCCACGACCAGCAATCCGTGGCTCACCGGCCTCGGGTCTGCGAGCACGCTCGCGAGCATCGCCGGCAGCCTGTTCGGCCGGAATGGCGTCTGGGGAGGGAGCTAGACCATGCCTGGATTGCTTGACTGGATCGGCGGCATCTTCGGCTCGCCGCAGTACGGCCCGCCCGCCCCCCCGTCCGGTGGGATGCTGACCAACCCGCAGGGCATCCGCGAACAGGCCCTGTACGGCGCCCTGGGGCAGCTAGGAGCGGGCCTGCTCGCTGCCGGCGCTCGCCGCCCGGTCAGCCAGCCATCGCCTCTCCCGCAGGCTCTGGCGGGCTTTGGGCCCGCCTACCGGCAGGGCATCCAGACCGGGCAGCAGGAAGCGGCGATCGAGCGCCAGGCGGACCAAGAGCGGCGGTGGAACGACGTGGTGAGCGGGACTACGCCTATTCCCGGGCTATCTGCCGACCGGCGGCAGATGTTGGGCCTTCTAGGGTCGCAGCTCGGCCCCCAGGCGCTGGCGCAGATCATCACGCGCCCCACAGGCAGGGCGATGAACGATCAGGAAATCGCGGCGGCGCGGCTGACGCCGGGGCTGCCCTGGCAGGTCGATCAGAACGGGCTCTACAGCCTGCCGTCGCACGATCCAAACGTGCTGCAAGCGGGCTCGGCGGCAACAACTCGGGGCCGGGTGGGCGTCGAAGGCTACGGCGTCCAGGGCGTCGGCTACATCCCGCCGAGCGCATTCCAGCCGGGCGCGGGGGCGCCGACGCCCGGAGGCGTCCCGCGCGGCCCCGTGGGCGCGGCGCCGCCCAATCCGGGCGCCCTTGTGCGCCCCGGTGCGCCAGCCGGCGACCCGCGCCGCGGCGAGCGGCCGTGGGTAGCGGAGGACTGGCTTGGGATGCCGGGCATGACCCGGGAGGACGCGCAGGCGCGCGCGGACTCGATGAACCAAATCCAGCCCGGCATCACGGCGCAGGCGCCGGGCATGGCAGGGCCGCAGCCGCAGCCGCAACAGGCTGGAATGCCGCGCGCGGTCCCCGTCCCTGGCATGCCGGGTGGGTCGATCATCATGCCGCCCAGTCCACAGCAGGGGCGGTATGAGGCGCAGTCGGGCGAGAACGCGGCTCAGTACCTCAACACCCGGATCGTGCAGCCCGCGACCTCGGCCGTATCGGCCCTGCAGACTGCCCAGCGGATGCGCCAGATCCTCGGGACCGGCGAGATTGCGACCGGCCCCGGGTCGGCCGTGCGCGACTACATCGCCGAGGTTGCGCGCGCCTACGGCGGCGAAACAGGCGGGCGGTGGGCCAACAGCATCCAGGGGGCGGACTACGCCACCCTGCGCGGGCTGACGGCGCGCCAGGTGCTCGACGGGTTGGGCGGGTCCCTCGGCACCGGGATCAGCAACGCCGACCGCGATTACATCGCCTCGACGGTGCCGAACCCGTTCCAATCGACCGAATCCATGCAGCGGTTCATCACGCTACTTGAGGACCGGGCGCTTGGTCAGGTGGACCGTTCGCTCCGCGCCTACAGCCGCTCGGCGCCGAACTTCAATCCGCAGACGGACCCGTTCGTCAACGACGTGCATATCGGGCTCCAGGACCTCGGCATCAACCCTGCGGATATCCGCGGCGAGCGGCAGCGCCGGCAGCAGGCGGAAGCGGAGCGGCGTGCAGCGCCGCCCGCGCCAGTCGCGCCCCCGCCGCCGGCCCCGATGCCGCCAGGCGGACAAGCCATCCCCGGCCCGCAGGGCACGACGGGACGACTCCAAATGATCCCGCCGCAGCCGGCAGGGCCGCAGTCTCAGCCGCTTCCCGATCGGCCAACGACCGGCCAGACGGCCCGCAATCCGACGACCGGAGAACGCATCCGGTTTGATGGTCTGCGGTGGGTACCGATCAGTCGCGACACCGACATGCGAGCGCGATAGATGGCGACGCCGCTTCCCGAGGGTTTCGTGCTGGAAGACCGGCAGCCGAACGGCTTGCCGGAAGGGTTTGTCCTGGAGAACGTGGCAGCGTCGCCGCCGCCGCCGCCGGGCGGCCCGCCATCACTTGCGCGTGACCTAGGCATGTCGGTCGCGTCTGGCGGGGTGCGCGGAGCGGTCGGCACGGCGGCCATGCCGTTCGATTTCCTGTCGATGATCGCGCCCTATGTGTCGCTGGGCTCGCTGCCATTCTTCCCAGGCGTCGGCCGCATTCCTGGCGCACCACAGCAGGCCGCAGCGCCAAGCGGCACGTCGCAGGACATCAACAGCATCCTGCGATCGGCGGGCGCTGGCGGCGTGGTCGACTATCGGCCGCAGACCGCTCCCGGGCGCTACGCCCAAGCCGGCGCGGAATGGGCGGTACCATCTTTGCTTGCGGGTCCGGGCGGCCTGCTGCGCCGTGCCGCTACCGGTGCCGCGTCTGGAATGGTCGGCGAGGGGGCTGCAAGCAATATTACGCCCATGGTGCCCGAAGGCGACCGGGCATGGGTCGATCCGCTGGTCCGCACGGCTGCCGGCATCGGGGCGATGGGACTGCTCAACCGCCCAATGGCGCAGCGCGCGAACCCATCGAACGTCGTGGCGGACGCGACGGATACCCTCACGCCGGCCGACTGGCAGCGCGCACGGGATCGCATGAACGCCGCCCAAGCGCTGGGCATCCGGATTCTGCCGGCGGAAGCCCTTGGCGAACGTGGGGCAGCCCTACAGGGGCTCACGTCTGACGTGGCAGCGTCGCGTTTCGGCTCGCCGATCACGCAAGCCGTGGAAGGGCGCCGCGGTCAGGTGCTCAACGCCGCGGAGAACCAGGTTGCCGGCTTCGGCGGCCCGAACCGGCAAGACATCGCCAATGTGGTCCGCGACGTGTCTGCGGGTGCCCGAGGACAGATCCAGGCGGCGCGCACCACCAGGACGCTTGCCGCCGGCCCCGGCTATGCGGCGGCGGCAGGCGAGACGGTGCAGCCGGGTTCCTTCCGCGTCCAGTTCAACAACGCCGGGGCGACGATCAGCCCGACCGGGCCGCTCGCCGATGAGCTTCGGGGCCTGATGGCCGAGGTCAACGGCGCGCAAAACATGGCGCAGGTCGATAGCGTCTACCGGCGCATCCGTAACATGGCAACTGAGGCATTTGCGGCCGACCCATCAAGCGAGCGCGGCGCCATGCTGCGCCGGCTGGCCGAGGGCATCAACACGCAACTTATCTCGCAATCGCCGGGCATAGCCGCCGGCCGCGCCGCCTACCGACAGCACTCGCCGGCAGTGGACGAGCTGCGCCGGCCCGAGGTCATGGGCCAGTTGCAGAAGGCCTTGATGGAAGAAGGCACGATCGAGGCGGCGCTTAATCGGCAGTTGAACACGATCTTTGGCGAGACAGCGCGACCGCAGCAGATCAACCGCATCTTCGCGGAGTTGCGCTTTGCCGACAATCCGCAGGCTGCGCGCGACCTTGGTGCCGTCCTCTTGCGCCGGGAGATCGAACAGGCCGCACCACGCGCCGCGACCAACATGGAACAGGCAGGGACGGGGGCGCGAATCACCGCCCGGCTGACGGAGACGGACAACACCGCCGCCCGGGTGGAATCGATCGTTCGCAACATGGCGCAGGCCTCGGGGATGAACCCGGATCAGACCTGGACCGGCTTCCAGCGGATGCTCGACGTGTTCGGGCAGACCAACCGCATTCCGGCGGCCGGGTCGCGCACGGCGCCGCGCGAGGCCTTGGCGCGGTCTATGGGCAGCAACTGGGTATCGACCCTGCTGGACACGTTCAACGTGACGCGCGGGTCGCTGCTGCGCAATGCCTCGACGGCGATGGCCGAGAACACCGCCCGCGCCGACTACCGAGCCTTGGCGCAAGCGCTATCGCAGCCCAACGGGCTTGCGACGCTGCAGCAGATGGCCGGGCAATTCCCAGGCTCGCCGCGCTCGCGCGCGCTGGCCGCACAGTTCCTCGAAGCGGGCCGGCAGACCGGCCAGGCTGCCGGTCAATGACGGCGGAAATGATGCTGCCAAACCATGATGAACCCGCCCGTGGCTATGGCGCACACGATGCCGACCGCGAAGGGCAGGAAGCGGTTGCCGGTTTCGTTGAAGGCATTGGCGAGCAGGAACCCGGCTACGCCGCCGGCCGCCTGAATGGCTTTGAGCATGGGGCGGCACCCTACCACACCGCCGCCGCTGCGCAAAATAGGAGCGTCTGACCGTGGCCGAAGTGCAAACATCGACATGGAACGAGACCGCGGCGTCCAACACTGCGTCTCCTCCTGACGGAGCGCCGGAAGGCATGGTGCCCAGCGGGACGAACGATTGGATGCGGGAAACGCAAGCGGTCGTAAAGCGCGAGTGGAACCGCTCGCATCCGACCGTCTCCAGCGCCACCAGCACGACGGCGTTCACGCTGACGTATACGACGGCGCCGGCCGCGTATGCCCAAGGGCTGATGTTCGCCTTCAAGGTCCATGCCGCGTCCACGGGCTCGGTGACGCTCAACGTCAACGCGCTTGGCGCCAAGAAGGTCTATCGGAACATCTCGGGCACGCCTACGCAGGTCGCCTCGGGCGAGTGGCAGACGAGCGATATCGTGGTCGTGAGCTACGACACGACCTTGGACAGCGCGGCGGGCGGGTTCTTCTGGGTCAACGCGCCGGCTACGGGCGTTCTGAGCGCGCTGTTGCTGCCGGCGATCGGCACCGCATTCCAGCGTCCCCAGGTCAACAGCGGCGCCTCGGCAGTCGAATACTCCGGGCCCGATGGGTACAAGAACTTTGCCGGCCGCAACGGAGGGCTGGAGGTCTGGCAGCGCGGCGCAGGCGGGGCAGCGTCGATCGCCGTGGCTGCATCCACCACGGCCTACACTGCGGACGGGTGGGCGCTCAAGACCGGCGCGAATCAAGCCTGCACCGTCTCGCAGCAGGCGGGCATTGCGACCGGCTCGCGCTGGTGCGCCCGGGTGCAGCGGAACAGCGGCCAGACCGGGACTGGCGCGCTGATCTTCGAATTCCCGCTGGACACGGATGAGATTGTGGCCCTGCAGGGGAAGAAGGTCACGCTCTCCATGACGATCTCGACGGGAGCGAACTGGAGCCCGTCGAGCGGCAACATCACGGTCGCGCTCTACACCGGGACCGGCAGCGCGGCGAAGCGGTCGGCCGGCTCCTACACCGGAGACAATGCGGACATCAGCACGACGCAGGCGATTGCCGCCGGCACGGCGGCTGCGCGCTACACGTTTACAAGCGCGTCAACGCTCGGCGCATCGGTCACGCAGGCGAGCATCTATCTGACCTGGACGCCGGTCGGCACGGCGAGCACCAACGACTGGTTCCAGATCGACGACGTGCAGCTTGAGATTTCGCCGGTCGCCACGCAGTTCGAACGGCGCCCGTTCGAGGCGGAACTGCGCGCGTGCCAGCGGCACTACTGGAAGTCGTTCGCCTACGCCACCGGGCCGGCGCAGAACGTCGGGATCAACACCGGATGCCTCGTGCAACTGGCCATCGCAGCGGGGGCCAATTTGCAGTTGATGCCTCTCCGATGGCCGGTGCCGATGCGCGTGGCGCCATCGGTCACCACGTACAACCCCGCGGCGGCAAACGCGCAGATGCGCGACCTCAGCACGACTTCGGACTGCTCAAGCACCGCGGCATCCAGCCTAACCACTGAGGGGGGCATCATCTCCGCCGTCGGCAACGCCGGGTCTGGCGTCACGTCGCACATGCAGGTGCACGCAACATTCGACGCGGGGATCTGATCATGACTTACAAGCTCCTGGCCGCCGGCGGCGTTCAGCGCTCCGATGGCGCCTGCATCCCCGAGGACGCAGGCAACGCCGACTGGCGCGACTATCAGGCCTGGCTGGCCGCTGGCGGCTCGCCGCAGCCGGCCGAGCAGCCCCCGGCGCCGCGCCGGCTGATCGAGAAGGGCGTGATCGTCGAGCGGCTGATCGCCGCCGGCAAGATCGAGGCCGCGCGCACCGCGCTCGCTTCGTTGCCGGTCGCCGACCAGGAGCGGTGGAACGCCAAGCCGGCGGTCTATGCCGATGACGAGCGAGCGCTTGCGCTGCTCCGCGCCATCGGCGCCGACCCGTCCGTCATCCTGGCGCCCTGAGCATGGTCCCATGCCGCGATAGCCTCAAGGACCGCGCCGAGACGGTCGAGCGTCTGTGCGCCGGCCTGGCGCTGGTCGGGCGTGAGCGTGTCCATGAGCAGATCGACGCGGCACGATTCCAGCACGCCCCGGGCCTGGGCTGCGCTGATGCGGCCGGTGTGCAAAAGCCGGCGGATGAACTCGCCGAGCGTGGCGCCCGTCATGTCGAGGTCCATTCGAGGAGCCTAGCATGAGCCCGCCGGCTGACACAGCTCTACTCGCCGCGCTGGACGTGAAGCGGGAGCTTGCCGCGCACACGGCCGAATGCGCCCAGCGGCAACACCGGCTTGAGGAGATATTGGGCGAGATCCGGGGTGACGTAAAAGAGCTAGCCGGCGGGATGGAAAAGCGCGTGCGAGCCTTGGAGGACGATCAGCGGGACCGAGCAGCAGAACGCCGGACGCTGGTGAAGATTGGAGGCGTCGCGGGCGTGGTAGGCGGGGCCGTGGTGGGCGCGGTGGTCAAGGCGCTGCCGTTCCTGGGGAGCCTGATCCGATGATGGGGGTGATGGCTGCGTTTCCAGACACCGACCCGGGGGAGAGTCGAACCCCCCGGTATCCTGCCGAGGATCGGCTTGCGGTCTGTTCCGCAGCGCAGCCATCGGCCGGATTCTACCCCCGCCGCGCCGGCATTTCCAGCGCTTCCAAGCTCAGTTGGACGCTCCACCCCACCAGATCGGGCGCGCCGAGCAGGACAGCCGCGACCCCGAGGGCGCCGGCCGCCTGCCACAGCCACTCCCGCCAGTCCTGCCGGTACATCCAGAGGGTTGGGTACACCCGTCCGATTCAGACCGGGTGTGGTTAAGGAGGGACTAATGCACCCCGAGGTCCGCGAACAGTGGCCCGCTTGGAGCGCCCAATTTGAGGGCCGCGTCCCCTGGATGTACCTGGATGTGAAGGGGCTGGTGACCTGCGGCGTCGGGAACCTCATCGACCCCGTGGAGGCGGCCGTAAAGCTCCCGTGGGTGGTCAAGGCGACGGGTCGACCGGCAACCGAGGCTCAGATCCGCGCCGAGTGGACGCACGTCAAGTCAGCCGTGGCCCTCGCCCATGACGGCTACCGGGCCGCAGGGCTGATCACCACCCTCCGGCTGGAGGAACCGGGCATTGACGCCCTGGTGCTGGCCAAGCTCGACGACAACGACCGCATCCTTGCCGGCAAGTTCCCCGAGTGGGATCGCCTACCTTGGCAGGCGCAGATGGCGATTCACTCCATGGCGTGGGCGATGGGCCCGTATTTCCCCCGCACCTGGCCCCGGTTCACGGCAGCGATCAACGTCCGCAACTGGCCATCCGCTGCTGCGGAGTGCTGGATACCGGACGCCGGGAACCCCGGATTGACGCCCCGCAACAAGGCCAACCGTGCCCTGTTGATCGAGGCTGCGAATGCCGCGCCGGCCCCCCCCCCGGGCCGAGGATCACCCGCTGTCCCTCCGGCGGTCGCTGGTCCTGCTCCC
>ERZ650311.773-NODE-773-length-18283-cov-10.999067_pt1 | contig 18283 bp, 14 predicted proteins | sample MGYA00376247_ERZ650311 | MGnify/ENA primary metagenome ERZ650311 (study PRJEB26733, sample SAMN07839324) | wastewater metagenome | biome: small river; feature: stream; material: water | place: USA: North Carolina | collected 2016-07-28 ... | reverse complement strand
TCCCAAAAATGTCCTCTTTGGGGTGTTTAGTGACGGCTTTGCTGATCCGAGTCCTCTTTACAAGCTCATTTCAAAACATGTCACATTAGATTTTCTAAAAGAAGTGGCTCACGAATACCAAGTCAAAGGTCGTTGGTTAATGATTGGCACTACCAATTTAGATTCTGGAATCCCCGTTATCTGGAATATGGGAAAAATCGCCAGTATTGGCACCCCCGAAGCTCTTGATTTATTCCGTCGTATTTTATTGGCCTCAGCATCAATTCCTGGAGCCTTCCCCCCGACACTGTTTGACATCTTGGTTGACGGAGAACTCTATCAAGAAATGCATGTCGATGGTGGTGCAACCACCCAGGTATTTTTATACCCTAGCGCCGCCGCCTATGAAATTCGACAAATGGGAATTGAAAGACCTAAAAATCGACGTGCTTATGTCATTCGTAACTCTAGGCTAGACCCTAATTGGTCACAGACAGAAAGACGTACGATCAGCATTGCGGGTCGCGCCATCTCACAACTCATCCAATCTCAGGGTATTGGTGATTTATATCGAATCTACAATGTCGCAAAGGATGACGGGGTTCAATACAACCTGGCCTTTATTGGTTCTGATTTCAAAGAAGAACATAAAGAAGAATTTGATACCGACTATATGCGTGCCCTATATCAGTATGGATACGATGCGGCTATTAAAGGTTACTCATGGCATAACCATCCACCCGGATTCAAACGCTCGATTGAAGAAGATACTCAAATCACAAGTTCATCGAGTCCCAAAAAGAAATTAAAGAGAACTAAGTAAAAAAAATAAGCCTCCAGCAATTCATTCACTGGAGGCTTACTAATATGGTGGGCCCTCGCGGACTTGAACCGCGGACCAAAGGATTATGAGTCCTCTGCTCTAACCAACTGAGCTAAGGGCCCTTATTGATCAATCTTCCTCTAAGAAGCTCTTGAGTTTGTCACTTCTGCTTGGATGACGCATTTTACGCAAAGCTTTGGCTTCTATCTGACGAATGCGCTCACGCGTTACGTCAAATTGCTTACCAACTTCTTCTAATGTGTGATCAGTACTCATTTCAATACCGAAACGCATTCTAAGAACTTTGGCTTCACGCGGTGTTAATGAATCAAGAATATCTTTCACCACATCACGCATTGAGTCATGCAATGCAGCTTCTGCAGGTGCAAGAGTATTCGTATCTTCAATGAAGTCACCAAGATTTGAATCTGCATCATCACCGATTGGTGTTTCCATAGAGATAGGCTCTTTGGCAATCTTCATGATCTTACGAATCTTGTCTTCAGGAATCTCCATCTTCAAAGCCAATGTTGCAGCATCTGGCTCCACACCAGTTTCTTGCAAGATTTGACGGCTGATACGGTTCATCTTGTTGATGGTTTCAATCATGTGCACAGGAATACGGATCGTGCGGGCTTGGTCAGCAATTGAACGTGTGATCGCTTGACGAATCCACCATGTTGCATAAGTTGAGAACTTGTAACCACGACGATATTCAAACTTATCTACCGCCTTCATCAAACCGATATTACCTTCTTGGATCAAGTCCAAGAATTGCAAACCACGGTTGGTGTACTTCTTAGCAATTGAAATAACCAAACGCAAGTTGGCAACTGTCATCTCACGCTTAGCTGCACGAGCACGCTTTTCGCCCTCGTTCATTTTCTTGTTCACTTCTTTTAATTCAGGAAGTGGCAAGACAACTTTATCTTGAATATCGATTAACTTTTGTTGAATTTCTTGGATGGCAGGAACATTGCGCTCAAGAATCCCTGAATATGGCTTGCCTTCTTTTAACAAAATAGAAGTCCACTTCAAGTTCAAGGCATATTTTGGCAAACCGTTTAATACTTCTGTACGGTTAACGCCCACTTTATCCACAAGAATTCTCACTAAACCACGCTCTAGCGCCCAAACTTCATCCACTTGCTTACGCATTGTGTCGCAAAGCTTTTCAACAGACTTTGCAGTCAAACGGAAGCCCATCAACTCATTACGAATCGCTTCTTGTGCCTTCTTGTAAGCTGGTGAGTTGTAGCCTTCTTTCTCATGAGCCTTACGCATTTTGTCGAATTGCGTACGAATCACTGCAAACTTCACTAGTGATAATTGTTTTAACTCTTCTAGTTGTTTAGCAGACGCTGTGTTGCCACCACCGCCACCACCAGATTCATCGTCACCCTCATCACCATCTTCTTCGTCAAGGTTCTCTTCTTCCTCAACCGCAGTCATTGGAATGTCCTCGGCATTTGGATCAACAAGTCCATCAACGAACTCATCAATTTCCATCGTGCCTTCTTCAATCTTTTGCACGTTATCCAAGATTTCTGCAATCGTCACAGGACATGCTGACAAAGCCATCACCATCTCTTTAAGACCGGCTTCAATCTTCTTGGCAATAACAATCTCACCCTCACGTGTGAGTAGATCAACCGTACCCATCTCACGCATATACATACGTACTGGATCAGTTGTGCGACCAAACTCTGAATCAACCGTTGATAGAGCAGCTTCAGCTTCTTCTTCAGCCTCTTCCTCAGTTGTTGCTGAAGGAGCGTTTTCATTCAAAAGCAAGGTTTCAGCATCAGGCGCTTGTTCGTAAACAGTAATACCAATATCACTCAACAAGCCAATCAATGTTTCTAGTGAGTCAGCATCAGAAATCTCATCTGACATCACATCGTTAATTTCGCCATGAGTTAGGTAGCCACGAGACTTACCCATCTTGATCAGATGCTTCAATTTCGCACGACGCAACTCTTGTTGCTCTTCGCTACCTAGTTTTTGTGCATTGAATTCTTGTAGCAAAGCCTTTTCTTTGGCCTTACGGTCACGCGCTTTTTGACGATCTGTACGGTTATCAACGTTTGGATCAACTGGCTCAACTGGTTTTGGTTTGCGTCCGCGTGTTTTTTTAACTGGCTCTTCCACAATCGCTGGAGCTACCTCTAACTTTGCTTCAGCTTCTTTAACTTTTTTAGCAGTAGATTTTTTATCTTCAACTACTTTTGCTAGTTTTGTTTCTTTTTTTACGTCTTTCTTAGCTTCTTTTTTAACTGGCGCTGGTTTTGCAACAGCTTTCACTGGTGCCTTAGCAACCTTAACTGGCTTCACAGGTTTTGCTGCTGGTTTTTTAGCAACTGGCTTAACTTTTGATTTGGCAGTAGATTGGGCTACCGGCTTTTTAAGTGCTGGTTTCTTCGCTACTGGTTTAGCCACCGCTTTTTTCACTGGCTTAGCAACGGGCTTTGTCACTTTTTTAGCAGGAGCTGCTTTAACAGGTGCCTTTTTTGCAACTGGCTTTTTAGCTGGCGCAACTTTTTTTACAGGCTTAGCAGCTGATTTTGCAACTGGCTTTTTAGCTGCTGGTTTTGCGCTTGTTTTCTTAAGTACTGCCTTAGTAATAACTTTTTTGGCTTTAGTTGCTGACATAATGTTAGTGCTCACTCACTTTAAAAGGCTATGAAGTTACAAAACTGCTAACTTATTGAATTTTATTGGAAATTCGGAAACCTTGTATTATAGTCGGTGGTCTGGAGTTTTTCCAGATTATTTAAGTTTTGCCATTAATTGGCGATACCTATCAGCATCACCCTCTTGCGCAGTACCAGCGGCAATTCTGGCGGCAATTTCTGTCATTTGGTCTTTTAAATCAATATGTTCTAATTTTTTAAGGGTGCCGTAAAAGTCTTCCTTGGCAATATCTTCGGTCAAATCACTGTCCATGATCCTGTCGCGCAGAATTGCATATGACTTGGCTAAGGCAGTTTTATCTAGCTGCTCCTGAAAAACTGCAAAACCAACATTCGAAGGCATTGCCTCACACTGATTAATCAGATCAGTCATCAAAATGTGAGCCTTTTCTGAGCGTTTTTGTGCTGCATTCAAAATCAAACGCTTTTGTTCCGGCTCCAAATTTCTGCCCAAATAAGGAAATTGCAAAAGAACTCGCAAGACTTGTTCAGCTAAATCAGTTGGAGCAGTTGGCGGAGGTCCTGCTGGGATCGGTGCTTTTTTATTCACCCAAGGTTTTTTACCATTGGGAGAAGTGGTTGCTGCCACATAACCGGTTGCATTAGTCTGAACTGGGGTCATGGATGGCTGTGGCGCGGCAGGCTTTAAGCCACAGAAATTTTCTAATTCAGCAGGACTGATACCAATTCTTTGAGAAAGCTCACGTATCAGTTGCGCTCTTAGCGCAATCGGTGGCATGGATAGCAATAATGGTTTGGCAGCATGCTGAGTTTGAGCTCTACCTTCAGGTGTATTCCAATCATGGCCTTCATTAGCGACCTGAATCACAAATGAAGATAGTGGCATTGCCTGGCGAATTGCTTCCTCAAAAGCAGGGGCTCCTCGCTCCCTCACAAAACTGTCAGGATCATGCTCGGTAGGCAAGAATAAGAACTTGACCTCTTTATCATCTGCCATCATCGGCAAGCATGCTTCTAAGGCTCTTTTAGCGGCTCGTTGTCCTGCTGCATCACCGTCAAAAGAAAAAATAATGCGATCAGCTTGACGCATCAAAGATCGAACATGATTGGCTGTACATGCAGTACCCAAGGTAGCCACGCCATTAGCAAAACCTAATTGAGCTAGAGCGACCACATCCATGTAGCCCTCACAAACAATCACATAACCCTTATCTCTAATGGCTTGCCTAGCTTCAAATAAGCCATACAAAGTATTACCTTTAGAAAATAATGGTGTTTCTGGGGAATTGAGATATTTAGGTTCACCCGCATCCAAGATACGCCCACCAAATGCAATCACTTGCCCTTTAGGATTGCGAATCGGAAACATGATTCTGTCGCGAAAGCGGTCATACCTCTTCGCATCAGACTGAATGATTAAACCAGCCTCAACCAGAACATTAGCTAACGTATCCTCTGAGTAAGCGCCAAACACCGCTTCTAAACCTTGCCAAGAATCTGGTGCATAGCCCAAATTAAATCGCTTGGCGATTTCGCCACTCAAACCACGTCCCTTTAAATAATCAATCGCACGTGGCGTTACTTTTAACTGTTGCTTGTACCAATCTGCTGCAGGCCCCATAACCTCGCTCAAGGCCATAGCCTGTTTTTGTTTGGCTAAATCTTGAGGTCGACGCTCCTCACGTGGCACAGTCAACCCCGCTGATCTTGCTAACTCCTCAATGGCATCCACATAGGTTAAGCCAGAGTGTTCCATTAAAAAACTAATCGCAGAACCATGCGCCCCACAACCAAAGCAGTGATAAAACTGCTTAGTTGGTGACACACTAAAAGAGGGTGATTTTTCGTTATGAAACGGGCACAAACCTTGATAGTTGGCACCCGCTTTTTTCAATGTGACATGACGTCCCACAACCTCGACGATATCGATGCGATTTAATAAATCAGCAATGAATGATTGAGGAATCATGACAAGAGTTAATTAAGTAATAGCAACTAGTCGCAATTATTTTGTTAGGGCCGCTTTGACTTGAGCAGACACAACACCCATATCAGCTTTACCAGCCAACTGAGGCTTAACAACCCCCATCACCTTACCCATGTCTTGCGGACCACTTGCACCCACTTCGGCAACCACTTTAGCAACTACTGCAGCCACTTCAGCCTCAGACATTTGTGCAGGCATGTAGGCTTGTAAAACAACTAGTTCAGCATTTTCAATCGCCACTAGATCATCTCGATTAGCAGCTTGGAATTGAGAAATTGAATCTTTACGTTGCTTGATTAATTTTTCAACAATCGCAATCACAGCCGCGTCATCCAACTCAATGCGCTCATCCACTTCTTTTTGCTTCATAGCAGCGAGTAATAAACGGATAGTTCCTAAGCGGCCAGTATCTTTGGCACGCATAGCATTTTTCATATCTTCTGTGATTTGTTCTTTTAAGCTCATCTTCACTCCTCAAATGAAAAAACCCACTGCGGGATAACCGTCAGTGGGTTCATCGTATCCCAAGGCTAGAAATCCAGCCTGAGAAAAAATTAATACATTTTCTTAGGCAACATTTGGCTGCGGATACGCTTGTAATGGCGTTTAGCAGCAGCAGCTTTCAAGCGCTTGCGCTCAGCAGTTGGCTTCTCGTAGAACTCACGAGCACGCAATTCAGTCAAAAGACCGTTTTTCTCGATTGTGCGCTTGAAACGGCGCAATGCTACTTCAAATGGTTCGTTTTCGCGTAAGCGGATTGTTGTCATGCTGTGATTCTCTAAATAGGTTCTGAAAAAAAGTCAGAAAAAACTGTAAAACGAGATTGTAGCACGGCAAAATACAGTCATGCGAGTACTTGGTATAGAAACTTCATGTGACGAAACCGGCGTGGCCATCGTCGACACAGCCCCCTGGGAGGCTGGAAAGCCCGCTGGCATGGGCTTACTGGGGCAAGCACTGTACTCTCAAGTCGCCATGCATGTTGATTATGGGGGTGTTGTACCCGAATTAGCCTCTCGCGACCACATTAAAAGAATTATTCCTCTTATTAATCAAGCACTTAATGAGTCAAAATGCTCAATAGAGAGCGTTGACGCCATCGCCTACACCCAAGGTCCAGGTCTAGCTGGCGCCCTATTGGTAGGAGCATCCGTGGCAAAAGGTCTAGCATTAGCGCTAGATAAGCCAGTTTTAGGAATCCATCACCTTGAAGGTCACCTGCTGTCACCATTATTGGCGGTTGATGCCAATATTCAGTTTCCTTTTGTCGCTCTGCTTGTTTCCGGTGGACATACACAATTGATGCATGTTGAAGGCGTTGGGCAATACACCATCCTAGGCGAAACATTAGATGATGCAGCTGGCGAAGCCTTTGATAAAACAGCAAAGTTGTTAGGCTTGAGCTACCCCGGCGGACCCGCTGTATCAAAACTAGCTATTAGTGGTGACTCAGCAGCCTTTCAATTTCCAAGACCAATGAAACATTCGGGCGACCTGGATTTTTCATTTGCTGGGCTAAAGACATCAGTTCTCACACAGGTTAAAAAAGTGAGTACTACTCATCATGGCTCTCTGCCTGATAGCGAGAAAGCCAATATTGCGAGAGGTTTTGTTGATGCGATTGTTGAGGTATTAGTGAGTAAGTCCATCACAGCGCTAAAAAATACTGGCTTAAATACCTTGGTGGTAGCTGGCGGCGTTGGTGCCAATCAGCAATTAAGAGAATCACTCGAAAAAGCATGTGCCAAAGAAGGATTTTCGGTGCACTACCCACCATTGCATCTGTGCACGGATAACGGTGCAATGATTGCTTTTGCTGGAGCCATGCGCCTAATGAAAAACCCCCAATTAGCAAAAAAACATTGGGGGTTTGATGTGAAGCCTAGATGGCCTCTTGATCAGATCAGTATTTAGTTTGACTGTATCAACGCGTAAGCGCTGTGGTTGTGTATAGACTCAAAGTTTTCTGCTTCAACCACAAACGATTTGATTCTTTGGTCTGCCTTTAAACGGCCGGCTACATCACGCACCAGGTCTTCTACAAACTTTGGATTGTCATAAGCCCTTTCAGTCACATACTTTTCATCGGGACGTTTTAGCAAACCCCATAACTCACAGGATGCTTCAGCTTCTGCAATCTTGACCAAGCCCTCAATGGTTAAATCTGCTTCAGATTTAAGAGCAACATTCATGGTCACGTGTGAGCGCTGATTATGCGCACCATATTCTGAGATTTCTTTAGAACAAGGACATAAGCTTGTTACCGGCACCACTGCTTGCAAACGTAATTCAACTTGAGTGTCACCATTAACTTTTTTAGCAGCAGCAATCCAAGTCACGTCGTAATCAAGCAAACTTTGCACGCCAGAAATCGGTGCAGTTTTATTAATAAAGTGCGTGTACTTTAAAGAAATTTGACCAGCATCCGCCTCAAGTAATGGCAACATTTTTGTAACCATCAAACGCATTTGAGCAGCATCTAAAGGTTCTTCATGGTCTTGCAATAAGGCCATGAAGCGAGACATGTGCGTACCCTTTTTATCACCAGGCAATAAAACATCTAAATCAATCATGGCAACACTAGGCTGCACACCAGATTCAGTTTTTACTTGAATAGGATGACGCACACCACGAATACCTACACGATCAATCGCAATATTGCGATGATCTACTGAAGATTGCACATCTGGCATGTCAGATGTTTTCAAAAAGGAGGTATTTAAGTCATTCATGCTCATATTGTCCTGCAATTTCAGGCTGCTTGCTTTTTAGGGTTAATTCCCAACTTAAGAGCAATGGCTTTGGTAATACCATCAACATCTAAACCACATTCTTTCATCAGTAGAGCATGATCACCATGATCAACAAATCTGTCAGGCAAACCAAGCACCAAACTTGGCACTTCAATACCAGCGGCAGAGAGCGCCTCTAGACAAGCACTACCAGCACCGCCACCAATAGCACCCTCTTCTAAGGTAACAATCAAATCATGAGTCTTAGCTAGCTCACAAACCAAATCAGCGTCTAATGGCTTAATGAATCTCATGTTCGCAACCGTCGCATCAAAAGTTTCTGCAACTTCTAAAGCTGGATACAACAAGGTACCAAACGCAAGGATTGCAATTTTTGGTGAATTCTTCGCTGTTGATGTGCGTTTGATCTCACCCTTACCCAGCGGCAACTCTTTGAGCTCTTTGCTCACAACCGCACCAATGCCCGCACCCCTTGGGTAACGAACAGCAGATGGGTGATTTTGCTTAAATGCTGTTGTTAACAAATCGCGGCACTCTGCTTCATCGGCTGGCGCCATTAACAACATATTTGGAATACAACGAATAAATGGGATGTCATAAACGCCAGCATGAGTTGCACCATCGGCTCCCACCAAACCAGATCGATCTAGCGCAAACACCACGGGCAAATCTTGCAAAGCAACGTCATGAATAAGTTGATCGTAGCCACGCTGCAAGAATGTCGAATAAATCGCCACGACTGGCTTCATGCCCTCACATGCCAGACCACCAGCAAATGTCACAGCATGCTGCTCTGCAATCCCCACATCAAAATAACGATCTGGGAAACGCGCCTCGAATTCCACCATGCCAGAGCCTTCACGCATCGCAGGTGTGATACCGACCAAGCGTTTATCAGCTTCGGCCATATCACATAACCAATCACCGAATACTTGCGTGAAAGTCTTCTTCACAGATGCGCTAGGCGTAATACCTTTGGCAGGATCAAACTTACCTGGGCCATGGTACAAAATAGGATCCGCTTCGGCCAACTTATAGCCCTGACCTTTTTTGGTCACAATGTGCAAGAACTGAGGACCTTCACCCTCCAATGCCAAACGTCTCACGTTTTGCAAAGTTGGAATCAATGAATCAAGATCGTGACCATCAATCGGCCCAATATAGTTAAAACCAAATTCTTCGAAAATAGTTCCTGGTACCACCATGCCTTTGGCATGCTCTTCTAAACGCTTTGCAAATTCTCTTAATGGTGGTGCCATCGACAACACGCTGTCCAAACCTTTTTTAGTGGCAGCATAAAAACGACCACTCATCAAGCGCGCCAAATAACGATTCAATGCACCCACCGCTGGTGAAATAGACATGTCGTTGTCATTCAAAATAACAACTAATGGTAAATCTTTGTGAATACCACCATTATTCAATGCTTCAAAAGCCATACCCGCGCTCATAGCACCATCACCAATCACTGCAACAGCCACTCGTTTTTCACCTTGAGCGCGTGCACCCAAGGCCATACCCAGAGCTGCGGAAATACTGGTGGATGAGTGGGCTGTACCAAAAGTGTCATATTCACTTTCAACGCGACGCGGAAAACCTGAAATGCCACCATAGTGACGCAGGGTATCCATCTTGTCGCGACGCCCTGTCAAAATTTTATGCGGGTAACTCTGATGACCCACATCCCAAATTAAACGATCGTAAGGCGTCTGAAATACATAGTGCAAAGCTACTGTTAGCTCAACAGTTCCCAAATTAGAAGATAAGTGACCGCCTGTTTTAGAAACAGAATTCACCAAGAAGTCGCGCAATTCTTGAGAAAGCCCAGGCAACTGCTCACGTGTGAGTTCACGCAAATCAGCAGGACTATTAATTGTTTTTAGTAAATCTGTCATAAATATTCAATAAAGCTCAGCAATTAGCTTTGTCTGTAAAGCACCTTATCAGCAATTGCCTTCAATAAATAAGCATTGTCGCCCCAAACGGCTAGGCTTTCTATAGCTTCTAGATGTAATTTTCTCGCAAATTCTCGCGCACCGTCCAAATTCATCAAAGATACAAAAGTCGGTTTATTGGCTGCAGCATCTTTTCCAGCAGTTTTACCGAGGGTTTGACTATCTGAGGTCGCATCCAAAATGTCATCAACCACCTGAAAAGCCAAGCCTAAAGCACTCGCATATTGATCTAGTGATTTGAGTTGCTCAGGGTTTAAATTGATGGCAATGCCTCCCATCTTGACAGCCGTTCTTAAGAGAGCACCCGTTTTTAAACGATGCATATTCTCCAAAGCCTCTTTAGTAAGTGGCTTGCCAACGTTTTCAAGGTCAATGGCCTGACCACCAGCCATACCAGCAAGACCACCCGATGCGGCCAATGACGAAATCATGCCAACTTTTTGCGACTCTATTAAATCACTGCTAGCCAAGAGTCCAAATGCCATAGATTGCAAAGCATCTCCCACCAACAGAGCTGTAGCTTCATCATAGGCTTTATGAACTGTAGGGCGACCACGCCTTAAATCGTCATTGTCCATGCAAGGTAAATCATCGTGTACCAAAGAATATGTATGAAACAACTCTATGGCTACAGCAGAGTTATCTATGCCAGGGATATCATCCAACTGCTTTTCTGACAAAGCAGCAGTGGCATAAACCAATAATGGTCTGATTCTTTTTCCGCCACCAATCGCCGCATAATGCATAGCATCTTTTAATTTCAGCGCAGAAACATCCCAATTCTGAAAAGAAGTTTCTATGGCCCTATCTACCCTCTGGGCAGATGTCGCCATCCATTGGCTAGCGAGTGCAGCGTGATTTGACATTAACCCTGAACAATCTTCACTTGTTGCTCAACTTGTTCTAGAACTTGTTGGCAATGTTTCAATAGATCTGCACCGCGCTTGTAAGCACTCAATGTGTCTTCCAGCGACAACTTACCAGACTCCATCTTGGCGATTAAACCCTCGAGCTCAGCCACTGCCTCCTCATAGCGAAGGTTAGGATCTAGACCAGACTCTTCAGTTGCTGATTTTTTAGGCATAAAAATCCCTCTTATTTGACGAAAAACAATTCACGGATGGATTTTAAGGCTTTTGGGGTGGGTATAATCCCCTTTTCCTTTCCAATATCGACCCGTCGATGGTTGGATTGGTTATTCCGCTTAGCTTCGGCTGACTTTTTTCGGGGGTGGGAAGAATGACTAATCTAGCTACCGCGCAGCATCTTGCGCCGTCCAAGCTACAACTGCCAGTGTCGGCATATTTTGATGTCGAACTGTATCAACGCGAAATTGAACTGCTATTTAAGCAGGGGCCCGGCTATGTCGGTCATGAACTAATGGTTCCTGAGGTAGGTGATTACCAAACTCTCAGCGCAGAAAATGAAGGTCGTGTTCTTGTAAAGAATCAGCAGGGTATCGAATTACTCTCCAACGTTTGCCGTCATCGCCAAGCCATCATGTTGAACGGTAAGGGGCATGTCGAGAATATTGTCTGCCCACTACATCGCTGGACATACAAAACGGATGGCACTTTATTGGGCGCACCGCACTTCGATGAACAACCTTGCCTTAACTTAGGCAAAAGCCCTTTGCAAAATTGGCAAGGTTTGTTGTTTGAAGGTCCAAGAGATGTTCATGCTGATCTGAAAAAAATGGGTGTGGCTAAAGATTTAGATTTCTCTGGCTACATGCTTGATCACGTTGAAGTACATGAATGTAACTACAACTGGAAAACATTCATTGAGGTATATCTCGAGGATTATCACGTTGTGCCATTCCACCCAGGTCTAGGTAAGTTCGTGTCGTGCGAAGACCTTGCTTGGCAATTCGGGGATTGGTATAGCGTACAAACTGTTGGCATACACAACCAACTCAAGCAAGCAGGTTCTGACACCTACAAGCGTTGGCATGAAGCTGTCTTAAGACACTACGAAGGTGAAATGCCTAAGTTTGGCGCAATCTGGCTAACGTATTACCCCAACATCATGGTTGAGTGGTATCCAGGTGTTTTGTGCATTTCAACACTACAACCCATGGGCCCCAATAAAACCAGAAACATCGTTGAGTTTTATTACCCAGAAGAAATTGCTCTATTTGAAAGAGAGTTCATTGAAGCCGAGAGATCTGCTTACATGGAAACCTGTATCGAAGATGATGAAATTGCCGAGCGCATGGATGCTGGCAGAAAAGCTCTTTTAGATCGCGGCGTGAATGAAGTAGGACCTTATCAAAGCCCCATGGAAGACGGTATGCAACACTTCCACGAGTGGTACAGAAAGGCAATGTCTTATAACCAGGGTTAACCGTCATGGCACTCATCGAAGCACCGCAATTAAAAAAATTAATTGATGACCAACAGGACTTTCTGTTGTTTGACTGTCGCTTTGATTTAGTAGATTCAGAAGCGGGCTACAAGTCTTACTTAGAAGGTCATATACCAGGCGCTATTTACGTTCACTCAGACAAAGATTTAGCGTCCGAAAAAAATGGTCACAATGGCAGACACCCATTACCAAGCGTTAATGCTTGGCAAAAGACTTATGCAGCTCTTGGCATCACCCCAAATAGTCGCATTGTTATTTATGACAATCAATCTTGTATGTATGCGGTCAGATTGTGGTGGATGCTCAAAGCCGTTGGACATCAGCACATAGAGCTACTTAACGGCGGCTATCAAACATGGTGTCAGTTAGGTTACCCATCAGAACAATCGGAAACCCATAGACGACCCACAGCAGAGACCCCTCTCACCGCATTTAAGAACTTGGTATTAGTGAATGAGGTTGTTGCCAATTTAGAAAGTAAAAAATTCACAATTCTTGATGCGCGATCCAATGATCGCTTTCATGGTCAAAATGAAACTTTGGATCCAGTTGCTGGTCACATACCAGGGGCTCTAAATCGATTCTTTAAAGATAATTTAAAGAGCGATGGCACTTTTAAAAATTCTGATGTTTTGCTTAATGAATTTAAATCATTAATGGGCCAAATCCCCAGCGAAAAAATTGTGCATCAATGTGGCTCAGGCATCACTGCATGCCACAACATGTTTGCCATGGAATTGGCAGGCTTATTGGGTTCTTCTATTTACGCTGGTAGCTGGAGCGAATGGTCGGCAGATCCAAGCAGACCAGTTGCGCAGTAATTCAATAGGTTGTTTAGTGCCCGTGAGATAAATGACTGATTTCTGAAATCAGCAACACAATTCCAACACCCAAAATTATCAAAGACAATTGCTCAATAGACTCTTTTAGCTTGGGTCTTCTGTGCATTTGTGGCATCAAGTCACTCACAGCGATATAGATAAAACTACTTGAAGCCAAAACAATCACATACGGAATCAGCGATTCCGCACGATCCAAAAAGAAATATCCCAACACACCGCCCACCACAGCCATCATGCTTGAAATGAAGTTATAGAAAAGGGCTCTGGCTTTTGTGAAGCCGGCATTCAAAAGAACTATGAAATCACCCACCTCTTGCGGAATCTCATGCAAAGCAATTGCCACGGCTGTTAAAACGCCAATTTGAGGATCTACTAAAAATGCAGCGGCAATCAAAATGCCATCAGCAAAATTATGCAGGCCATCACCTAACAAAATCACCCAACCACTTCTGCCCGCTGATTCAGCGTCATGGCCATGATGGTGACCATGCCCATCATGCTCATGATGGTGACTATGGCGCAAGAGCGCTGCTTTTTCTAAAACAAAGAAGCCCAAGAGGCCCGCAAACAACACCATGAATAACGATGGAATATCTACATCAGGCGTTGTAAATGCCTCAGGCAAAGAGTGCAATAAAGCTGTTGCCAATAAAACACCGACAGATAAACTCACCATCTTATCGACCATGCGCGACAAAATGGTGAGCGACAAACTAGCTGCTGCTGTGATACTCAATATTCCAGCTACTGTTGTAGCCAGAATAATCCAAAACAATGTCATACAACTCCTTGTTGCTTCAACCAGGCCAGGCACTTGTCCCAACCATCTTTAGCAGGCCCTTCTCGATAAGTTGCTCGATAGTCTGCATGAAACGCGTGAGGCGCTTCAGGATAAATTTCAAATTTAGCAGCCTGAGCCGCTTTATTATTTTTTGCCGCCTGCAAAGCTTGCTTCATTTGCTCAACAGTCTCTAACGGTATGCCTGTATCAGCCGAACCATACAAACCAAGCACAGGCGCTTTCATTTGAGACGCTAAGTCTACAGGATGCAAAGGATTGTTAGGAGTTTTATCGCCCACTAAACGACCATACCAAGCTACACCAGCTCTCATTTCAGGAATTTGTGCACAAGCTAACCACGTAATGCGACCACCCCAGCAGAATCCTGTAATACCTACGCGCTTGATATCACCACCATTTTTTCCAGCCCAAGCTATACCTGCAGAAATATCTGCCAGGACTTGTTCATCGGGTGTTTTACCAACAATCTCTTTCAAAATTTCCGCCATAGTGCCCAAGGTGTTTGGATCACCAGCTCTTACGAATAAATCAGGAGCAATCGCTAAATACCCCTGCTTTGCAAAGCGCCGTGCCACGTCCGCAATATATTCATGAACACCAAAAATTTCACTAATAACGAAAATAACTGGCAGTCCTTTTTTTGGAGTTACCTTTGGCCTAGCAACGTAGGCAGGAACATCAAACCCCTTTGATGAATAAGTCACCTCTTGCGCAACAATTCCCTCAAAGTCAGTTTTAATCGCTTGCGCCATCACAGGCTCTGCAGCTGCAACGTATCCGACACCCATGGTTGCTACAGCAGTTGTTTTAAGAAAGTCTCTTCGATTGGTCTTTGATGGATTTAACAAAGACTCTGCTTCATTCACTAAATTCTTATCCATGCTTGTCTCCTAATTTTTTTATTTTTAATGCGCCTCTTCCCAGTTCAATCCAACACCCACCTCAACCAGTAAAGGCACCTTCAATTGCGCAACATTAGTCATCAATTGCGGCAAATGCTCTTTCACTAACTCAAGTTCATGCTGCGGCACTTCCAGCACCAACTCATCATGCACTTGTAAAAGCATACTTGTTTCTAGCTTGTTTTGCTCAATCCATGACTGCACTGCAATCATTGCGAGCTTAATCAAGTCTGCAGCAGTACCTTGCATCGGAGCATTAATCGCAGCGCGCTCTGCACCTTGCCGTCTCATCCCGTTAGCACTTCTAATTTCTGGCAACCACAAACGGCGCCCAAAGACTGTTTCTACGTAGCCACGTTCTTTTGCCAGCACACGCGTTTTTGCCATGTAATCAGCCACACCTGGGTAACGCGCAAAGTACGTGTCGATATATTGTTGCGCAGCCGATCTTTCAATACCCAAATTACCAGCCAAACCAAATGCACTCATGCCGTAGATCAAACCAAAGTTAATCACCTTGGCATAACGTCTTTGCTCAGAAGTCACTTGATCTAAAGAAACGTGAAACATTTCAGCTGCCGTTGCTTTATGAATATCCTCGCCTGCAGCGAAAGCTTTTAACAAGCTTTCATCTTCTGCAATATGCGCCATGATTCTTAATTCAATTTGTGAGTAGTCAGCAGAAACCATCACGGAATTCGGTTTAGCAATAAAGGCTTCGCGTATCTTGCGACCCTCTTCAGTCCTCACTGGAATATTTTGCAAATTAGGATCGCTAGAAGCTAATCGACCCGTTACTGCAACCGCCTGAGAATAGCTCGTGTGCACGCGACCAGTTTTAGGATTAACCATGCGCGGCAACTTTTCAATATAAGTTGACTGCAATTTTGCCAAACTTCTGTAATCCAAGATTCTGGCAGGCAATGGGTAATTCTCGGCTAACTTTTGTAAAACCTCTTCATCAGTTGATGGCGCCCCAGAAGGCGTCTTCTTCACAACTGGCAACTCCAACTTACCAAACAAGATTTCACCAATCTGCTTGGGCGACTGAATATTAAAAGGCTGACCTGCCAGCTCATGAATTTGCTTTTCCAGCTCTAACAAACGTTGTCCAACAACTTGACCTTGAGATGCCAGCTTAGGTACATCAATCAAGATGCCATTACGCTCCATGACAGCTAAAGCATGCATCGCAGGCATTTCAATATCTTTGTAGATTCTGAGAAGCTTCTCATCCGCAGCAATAGCTGGATACATCGCATGATGCAGTCTCAAAGTGATATCAGCATCCTCTGCAGCATAAGCAGTTGCAGTTTCTAAGTTCACCTGGTCAAAAGTAATTTGATGAACGCCCTTACCGCAAACTTCTTCATACGAGATGGTCTTTTCTCCCAGATGTCTGAGCGCCATGCTATCCATATCATGACTACGGTGAGACTCTAAAACATATGACTGCAATAGAGTGTCATGCTCTACACCTTGCAGCTTGATTCCGCAATTACCAAAAATATGAATATCGTATTTGAGATTTTGTCCAAGCTTTTTATGGTTGGCAGACTCCAGCCATGGCTTCAACTTCTCCAAGACATACGATTTATCTAACTGATCTTCATTAGTGGTATGCCCAAGCGGAATGTAACAAGCAACACCTGGCGTGACAGCTAATGAAATGCCCACCAAATCAACCCGTAAAGCGTCCAAACCAGTTGTCTCTGTATCAACGCAAGTTAATTGGGCATCATTAATTCTATGAAGCCATAAATCCAAATCGGCTTGTGTGGTCACGCATGAATACTGACGCTCAATTTTTTCTTGAGGCGCATCAGCCACAAACCCAAATAGATCCCCTGCTGGCATTGGTGCAGTTGCTACAGTCTCTGCTGCACTAGTCTGCTGTGTGAGTGCCAAATCTTTGGGCTTTCCAGAGGATGGGCTATTGCGATCTAAATCTCTTAACAAAGATTTAAATCCAAACTGAGTGAATAATTCACGCAGCGTTTCTTTATCTTCTGGCTTGGCATGTAACTCATGCAAACCAATCAGGTGTTCATTTAAATCACAGTCAATTTTTACTGTTAAGAGTTCTCTGGCTTTGGGCAACCACTCTAAGCTGGCTCTAAGATTCTCTCCAACCACACCTTTCACTTCAGCCGAGCGCTGCATTAACTCATCCAACGTACCAAACTCATTCAACCACTTCACTGCCGTCTTTGGTCCAGCCTTTGGCACGCCTGGTACGTTATCTACGCTATCACCCATGATTGATAGATAGTCAACGATTCGCTCTGGAGAAACGCCAAATTTATTTAATACGCCAGCAGTATCTAAACGCTCTTCCGTCATGGTGTTGATCAAGCTAATACCTGGCTCAACTAACTGAGCCAAATCTTTGTCGCCCGTGGAAATCAATACTTCCCAATTAGCTGCTTTTGCTTGCTTTGCCAGCGTTCCAATCACATCATCTGCTTCAATACCAGGCACAACCAATACAGGCCAGCCCATTGCACGGACAACTTGATGAATCGATTCAATTTGCAAAGCCAAGTCTTCGGGCATCGATGAACGATTGGCCTTGTATTCTGGATACATCTCTTCACGGAATGTTTTACCCTTGGCATCAAAAATACAAGCGATGTGATCAGCATCTAACTCTGTTCTCGCACGACGCATCATATTGACCATACCTTGAATAGCACCCGTAGGAAATCCTTGCGCATTACGCAAATCTGGCATGGCATGAAATGCACGGTATAAGTAGCTAGAACCGTCAACTAGCAAAAGGCGATGTGTAGACATCCCACAATCGTACAATCAAGGCATGATGACATCGATATTTTCTAAAAACACCGCTATCAAAAATATGGCTTTAAATGCTATTTTCTTGAGCTTAGTTATAGCTATTTCCTTTATTTCTCAAGAACTTAGAGCGCAATCAGGGCAAGCTTTGAGTGCTCAAGAGTTAGAAAAAATCAATCAGCAACCAATCTCTAAACCAATAAAAAATAATGCTGAAACTGGCAAAGTAGCCCCAAAAAAGCCAAGTTTTGAACATAAAGAGTCCGATGGCACGAGCATCAAAGAATACAAAGAAGGCGGCAAAGCCACTGAAGTGATTGTTGAAAGCCCATTGGGAACCAAATATGAATTAAGCACTCCAAGTGATGCTGCTGCGCCTAACGTCAGAGATAAAGACGTTAACCGCGTCCCTACCGTTCGAAT
>ERZ650311.771-NODE-771-length-18296-cov-5.663834_pt1 | contig 18296 bp, 21 predicted proteins | sample MGYA00376247_ERZ650311 | MGnify/ENA primary metagenome ERZ650311 (study PRJEB26733, sample SAMN07839324) | wastewater metagenome | biome: small river; feature: stream; material: water | place: USA: North Carolina | collected 2016-07-28 ... | reverse complement strand
CCAGGAGATGCCGTCATGGATTCGCCGTAACTGGCAAAGCCTGGCATCAACCCTCGCAGCACCCGGTGGCCGAGACCTTACGTACCGAGCATTCACTCGCGGTACCGTCGGAGTGAATGAACTGTTCGCCGACCCACGATGGACGGACACGATCAAAAAGATTGATGGTCTCAGCTCGCCAACAGAGCATTTGGTTGACGGCCTGTGGAGTAAGGTACTGCCGGACTACGTTGGGCCAAAACATGTCGGGGATATTGCTGAAGCCCTTGGTAAAACTCCAGAGGAGCTGTGGGGTCAGATCATGCAAGGCCGCCCGGTCAATCAGACTGGCACGGTGGCATACATGACAGGACCGGAGCAGTATGACGTCGTACGTGGTGGTCAGAGAATCGGCAGTCTCACTGCTCGACAAACTGATGACGGTGTCGAGTTGTCGCACATGCTCGATGAGTCTGACCCTGAGTACGTATCCACACTGCAGGACGCTTTACATTTTGCTGAGTACGACTTGGCACGCAAGGGTATGCCGAAGGTGTTTGTGGTTGGCAGACCAGAACTCGGGGATAGCCTGAAGAACTTTGGATACACCGGGACCGGTCTCACAGGTATAGGGCTGGAGCGATGGGAGAAATCTCTTTACGACGCGGACAAAGCTGTCGACGATGCTCCACGGTTTCTCACCAAAGCTGAGTTCAAGGGGCGTATCCAGAACATCATCGACTGGGAGGCTAACCAAGTCAAACAGGGTGATGCCCCAGGCGTACAACCCGGACGTGGTTGGTGGAAGACTTGGTCTGAGCTGCGTACTCCAGACGGTAAAGAGCAGGTCTTCAACATGAGCCCTGAGAAGTCTAACTTCGTACCTGTTACGAAGGAGACTATCGACATGATACGGAACATCAACGGGTTCCCCTCTGTTGTAGAGTACGACCTCGCTCGACAGGCTGTCGAAGCTGGTAAGGAAGTATGGATCGGCAAGCGTCAACTGCGGGGCAAGCCGTCCGAGTTCACGATGATCACGCCGACGATGCGTGCTTCAATCGAGACACAGGCTAAGAAGCTGTTCTCCGGTCTCGATGACATGCTGTCGAAGAAACCGTTGACCCAGCGTGAGGCTATCTACGATACGCTGCACAAAGAGATCACCCGGAACTACTCTGACAAGGTAGACCAGTGGATGCCGGAGCTTGGTGAGCATGGCGTTGTCACCGCGTCAGACGCGAACAATGTTGTCCACAAAGCGACTGTTAACCAGTGGCATAAGATGCACGCTGCTGTAGTGGCTGCCGATCCGGAGAAGAGAATCACTGCTGACGCGATGAAGCTGATGCGGCTGGACGACCGTAGTCTCAAGGCGTTGATGTTCCGACCAGAACAGATCGATGAGATTGCAGCACTACGTAATGCGTTCAACGAGAAGATCGCTGTTGACAAGACGATGCCTGAGATCACACAGGACGTCACGATCGGGTTGGTGGATCGGCACCGGGCGTTGGCCGAAGAAGTTGGAGACGAGATCACTAAGCGGCACAACAAGGTCTTCGAGAAGTCGGCCATCGCGTCACAACATGACTACCTGACACGCAACGGGTCAGCCGTTGCCGTGTTGGAAGCACAGAAGGACTTCTTTAAGAAAGCCATCATCGCCCAGGACACCAACCCGGACGCACTGGGTGTCACACGTCTCGGCGGTAACATCGAGGTTGACTACGATCTGGCTAATGCCAAAGGCCTGTCATTCAACGATGTGCTGGAGAAGGGTTTCCTTGGCACCAACGTAGATGCCAATAAGTTCTTGACAGCGTTGCATGGTGACCTTGTTGCTGAAGGGTTCTTCAAGGAGTCAGCCGACGATTTGCCAGCCCAGATGAACCGTATCAAGTCCCTGCGGTTGACCTCGGATACGTGGAACCAGTTGAAGACCTTCAATGAGGGCATGACACTGTTCGATCTGCCGGAGCTTAGCACTCCGATGAAGTTCGCACAGACAATGATGTCGATCGAGAAGTCTTTCCTCCTTAGCACGTCTGTTGCCACGCCGGTGAGGGACGGTCTGTCGTCATACTTCAATGCTGTAATTCTTGGCGAGCAAAGTCCTGCAGCCTTACTGAAGCACGGCAAGGCGGCTATGTCGTTTGCCCGAGGTATGCCAGTCGACCCGGGTGAAGGTATCAAAGAGATCGAGAAGTACCTTGCGTCTCGTGGTATGGAGTCCAACGCGAAGAATCGCGGCGAGGCTTTCCAGAACTTCTGGAACGCACATCACATGAGCGGGTCTATCCACCCGAACGTAGTCACCGCTGACGCAATGCGTATGGCGGAGACCGACACATCGATGGCGATCCTTAACAACGCTGTCGGTACCGCACCGAGAGCTGGGCTTGAGGGCCTGCGTCGTACGGTCATGAAACCTTGGAAAGCCTTCGATTACAGGGTCGCTGGTACGTGGACCAAGGATGAACTCGGCCGAATGGTCCAGCGGTCGAAAGGGGAGAACCCTCTCGTCGAGACAATGAACGGTTTGCGGGGTGTTATCGACTCAACCGTTCGAGCCACGTATGTCATGGACCGACTGTCAAAGACGAAGTCTCTAGCCGACGCGTTTGCCATGTCGGACAAGGTGTTGCTGAATGCCGATCCGAGGAACTTCACCAGGTTCGAGCACCAGTACATGAAGTCGGCGTTCCCGTTCTACTCCTTCATGCGACAGTCGCTACCGTTGTTCCTCAGCGAGTTCCTTGTCAACCCCGGCGGCAAGCTCGGCATGACGGTACGAGCAACACGTCAAGGTCAGGGAGGGTCCGACGAGTATGTGCCGTACCAATACCTCGACTCAGCAGCCATCCCTCTCGGTGAGACTGACGAGGGTAACCTGCGGTACATGACATCGCTTGGCATGATGCACGAGGATGCTGTCAAGTACGCTGGCAACGCTCTACAGGGAGACCTGCGAGGGTTAATGCAGCACGCCCTGTCATCATCCAACCCGGCAGCCAAGTGGCTTATCGAGTACAGCACTAACACGTCTCTGTTCTCCCAAGGACCGATGGGTGGTCGACGATTGGACGATCTCGATCCAAACATCGGGCGTATCCTCACGAATGTCGGGCTGCAGGACCCCGATGCTTCCGGGCGTGCCCGGCCTGTGATCAGCCCATTGGTTGAATCCTTGGCTGCGGCTGGCCCGACCAGCCGGGTACTGTCAATGCTGAAAGTCGCCACTGCCCCACCGGACAGGGCTTCAGCGATTGAGAAGGTACTCCGGCTCACGACAGGTTTCAGACCCGAGACAGTTACGCAGGAGCAGGTCACCCGTGACTTGCGTGACCGTATCAACGCCGAGCAGATCAAGCTCGGGGCTCGACCGTTGACCACTGTCATCGGTGCCGAGAAGTTGAAAGAGTACGCGATCGCACAGGGTGATACGGAAACAGCCACGAAGCTGGAGAAGTACGAGAAAGCTCTCGCAGCCCAACGTAGGCGTGTGCGAGACGATGAAAAGAAGACAGAATCGAAAGGTCAGTCTTTGGTTGACAGGTTGAGATCGCTCAGGTAATATCTTTCCCAAAGGTGGGAATTGTTTCTTGTTTCTAGGAGGCACGCCATGCTATCACAGGCTGTAGTTGACGATATCGTAAAGAAGTTGAACGACGCGACGGATATTCCGTTCGCCAGCGAGGCAGTCGAAGGTCGATGGATCGGCAAATTGGTCGGACTGATCAGCGAGCATCTTCCGCCATGGGTTATGCAGTTCATGGCGTCAGCCGCAGACGGCCTGACTGCTGAGGAGCTGAGCGTCCATGAGAACGTCATCGTGGCAGACCTCTGCAAACGAATCAACATCTCTCGGGTACTGCCCGACTTCATCGAGGAACGTCTGATCCGCTACGTCGTGGCGGCTGTTCTGGAGTACGCTAAGCAGGGCCTCTCCGCCCCAGGAACGAAGTGATGGACACGACCCAGATACTCGCTGCAGTACTGATTACCGGAGGAGCCTCGCTCTTTGCAGGCCCTCCTGCTTTCAAGTTCGCCAAGGCAAAGTTCATCGGTAAGAAGGCGGAGGTCACCCGGGCTGCCGACGCTAAGCCCCCGGCAGGAGCTGTCGAGTACGTTCAAGACATCACGGATGCCCTGCTCGGGGCATCTGCTGAGACGGTGCTACAGTGTATTCGGACTGGTCTTACCAGAGACGAAGCTCGTAGCGTACGAATTCAGGAACTGCTCAAGGAGAAAGGGTCATGAGGATAGTAGCCTCGATTCTGATGCTCCTCGGCGGAGGTCTGTTGCTTATCCCGAGTCCGGGCGGCGACAAGGATGTTGCCGTTGTTACTCTCCTCCGGCAGGCACATGAGGCTGACCGTGTGTCCAAGGTTCAGATCCTTCGTCAACTGTCTGCTATGACCGGCAGTACAGTCGAGGAACGGAGTAAAGCCTGGGAGCAGAGCGATAAGGCAGAGTTCGGCAAAAACTTCTCTGCAGTCGGAGATGCTGTATCTAAGGCGATCATGGATGGTACCGAGGGTGAACTGGCGGAGGCTTGGGACCGATGACACACAAGCTCGACTGGAATCTAGACGTTGAGGACTGGGAGTACCTGAACTCCATCCCGGATGTCAACGAAGACTTGCTATACATGGCACGGGACGCCGGTACAGAAACCTTTGACCCACGCAAGGTCCTGAAGGTTGAGAACCAGCTACGAATGGGGTCATGCAGAGGCCACTCAGGGAGTACCGGTGTCGAGTGGCTTCGTACTCTGGCCACCGGCAAGATTGGGTATCAGCTCAGCCGTATGATGATGTACATCGAGACTCAGCGTCTCGACGGATTGTCCGGCGACTCGGGCAGTTCCATCGCCAACGGCATTCGGCTGTTGGAGAGTACCGGCCTGTGTAGGGAAGAACTCTGGCCATACCCAGCATCGTACACACAACGCCGACCAGCTAACTGGCAGGCTGTACTGGATGATGCGAAGGAGAACCGTATCGGCCGTAAGGAACGGCTCCGCGGGTATGAACAGGTCAGAGCCTGGGCGGGGACCGGTCAAGGCTACATCGACATTGGTATCCCATGGCGTGACGAGTACGCGGCCCCGGTCGTTGAGAGATACCTGGGTGGACGTATTCGTGGGTATCACGCAATCGCCCTGTTCACGCTGTCTGACCGTACTGATAGTAAGGGGCGACCGTACGTTTACATGCTCAACAGCCACGGACTTACCTCTGGCCAGGAGGGCTGGAGCGAATACAGTCCTGACTTTATCGAGGGTGTATTCCAAGACCGCAACACCGTCATGGTTGGGGTGTCAGACATGCCGTTCCTGAAGAAGCGTGAATTCACTTTGGATGATGTCAAAAAACTCGTTAAATGGTGGGAAAAATGAGATACCTCTTTTTACTGATGATAGTGTTTGCTGGGTGTGACAAGCCGAAACCTGTCGAGGTCAAGTCGGACCAACCTGTCGTGACTGTTCAGTACGTCAACACCGTGACCACTCTGTTGCAGACCCAGAACTCCAGCATCGTGGCAGTTAAGGATGAAGTACGGTCTAACACCGATCTACTGAGGGAGATCAAGACCCTTGTGGAAAAAATCCCCGTCGAGGCTGACGCTCCTGAGACACCCTCCACTCAGACGAAGCTCGCCTCGACGGAGGAGCCACCCACGCTGTACATCTCCTCGATCGACGGGTGTGCTCCGTGCCGTAAACTTGAAAGAGATTACAAAGCCGGTAAGTTCCACCCATTCAAAGTTGTGTTTGTCCCAGACCCGGACTGGACGGGGGGGTATCCTGTCATCCGGTGGGAGGAAGATGGGCAGTGGAAGTGCTTCGGTACCATCGAGAGGGACAAGGATGGTAACGAGTTTGTCAGATCACACGGGTATGGCAACGATACTGTTGACAGGTTGAAAGCGAGATTCGGAATATGAACGAAGCAACACGCAAGAGCTTGTACCGGCATATCGGGTGTGACAAGCTGGACTGGAAAGCAGTAGAGTACGGCGGCCACACTACCTCATCGATCTACGGAGCACAGGCCAAGGTCGATAAGGTTGTTGACTACTACGACAAGCATCGGCCCTTTGTTACCTCCGAGAAGGAGATGCTTCAGAAGATCCGGCAGGAGTGGACAGCAGGGCTCGGACCGGTCGCTTCCTGGCTGCTGTGGATGGGCATCAAAACCTTGGCAAAAAAGGTTGTGCTCTGGCTATGGAAAAACTACACTAACTGAGTCATTCCCCCAGACGGATAGCCTTACACCATTTGGTAATTGCAAGGACTATCGTCATGACGAAGCAAACAATCGTATCCGGCTCTCGACAGATGTTCGGGACCAACGACAGGATTCGCTCTGGCTTTGACAAGGCTGACGACAACTTCACAGAGCTGTACAACACAGTTCTGCTGTCAGTCAACATTCCGGCTCACGCGTCGAAGACTGTGTACAACATCTTCACAGCGGACCAGACTTACACTGTGAAGTCGATCCGTGTTACGCCTGACGTAGCACAGGGCGGCACCCTGACGGCAGTGATCTCCAAGGCCACAGGGACCGCCACTCCTGCATCTGGTACCACACCACTCCACTCTGGAACAGCCAACCTGAACGGTACGGCACACACGGTCCAGAGTCTCACACTGACCACGACTACGGCTGACCTGTCACTGGCAGTCGGCGACCGTATCGGACTCATCCTGTCAGGTGCGTTAAGCACGGGCAGTGCCAATGTGAGCATCCGGCTCGGCAAGGCGTGATCTGCTGAAGAGAGCCCGGCCCGACCAGCCGGGCGTTCTGTTCTAAGAAAGGCGGGTGTTAGGTGGCAGAGAATACGGTTACTCCAGAAACTCCAGTCACAGGCCCGTGGTACGGGCGTGTTGCTGAAATCGGGGCAAGGTGGTTGACAGCCCAGACGTTTACGAACGTACTGCTTGTCGCTGTCCTGTTCGGCGGTGGGTACGTGGCTATTAAGCTCGTACCGATTCACCTCGAACAGATACAGAAGGGGTATGAGAATATCCAGAAGTCTTCCAACGATCTCATCCGGAAGATGGCCGATGACCACCGGCAGGAGCGGGAGTTCCTGTATCAGATGATGCAATCGGAGAAGGTCGTATCGCAGTAAACGCGGATCGTTGATCCGCTGTTGGTCAAAATAGGGGTAAAACGTGGGCGTTGAAGCCGTAATTGCTACGCAAGTAATCGACACGACATCTGTCGGACGGTCGCTAATGACCGCTGCGGATGCTGCGGCAGCACGGTCTGCGTTGAGCCTCGGAACCCTGGCGACGCAGAACGGCACAATCAGCGACTATCTTACTGCGGCAACGGCATCTGCCACGTATCAGACGATTTTGGTTTCCGGAACTTCAATAAAAACGGTAAATGGATCGTCTCTGCTGGGTTCTGGCAATTTGACTGTCAGCGGATTGTCAGGGACTGGCAGCGTCGACAACGCAGCCTTGCGAGCGGACGGAACTGGTGGGGCAACGCTGCAATCGTCGGCGTGGATCATTAACGACAATCTGACGGCAAGCCCGAACAACACAGTCAATCATGCTTGCCTTGAGGCGACCGGCGGCACGACAAACGTCAGTGTGAGTGTTAAGCCAAAGGGCTCAGGAGCATTTTGCCTTAATGCTCCGAACGGCTCAGTTTCCGGTGGAGATGCCAGAGGGGCATATGCTGTCGATTTAACGCTGTCGCGTTTTAGTTCGTCGTGGATCGCCAGTGGTGACTATTCGTTTGCCGCCGGTCAAAGTGCAAAGGCGAGTGGTCTGGACTCGGTATCGCTCGGAAAGGAAAACACTGCGAGCGGGCAGTGCGGATTTGCGACCGGGCTCAATACACAAGCGCAGGCATTGTGCACAGCGACATTTGGCAGGGAGTCTTTCGCATCGGCGTCGTATGCCTTTGCTCATGGGTACAACGCATCAGCGACTCGGCTAGGTCAGTATGCCGCAGCGGCGGGGAAGTTCGCTGCTGATGGTGACGCGCAGGCTGTGCGGTTTGTTGTACGCAACAAGACAACGAACACAACACCAACAACGCTTTTTATCGATGGATCATCCACGAGACTAACAATAACGTCTGGGAAAATTCTGTTTGCTAATGTGCTAATTTCCGGCATTAAATCAGATGGTTCAGCGGCGGCTTGTTTTCGGCGAAAGGTTGCTATCAAAAACGTCGGCGGAACAACGTCGCTTGTCGGCACAGTGGAGACAATTGGAACGGACATCGAAGACAACGCATCAACTGATGTGACAATTACAGCGGACAACACCAATGACGCACTCCAGATTGACGTGACGGGCATCACCAGTGAGACATGGCGATGGGTTGCCGTTGTTGAGGGTCTCGAAATTGCGTACGGAACATAGGTGACGTGATGCCAGCCGGTGAAATCTTTCCATCAATACCAGAAACGCAGCCCCCTGTCGCTGAGCGTATTGCGGCAGACATGCTGCGATCAGTTCAGGCAGAATGTGCTCGCAGAGTAGGCCAGCACGTTGACTGGTGGACCGCAATTTGGGAATCGCCTGAAGCGACTCCGGATGAAATCTGTGCAGCAATGAATGGCTCGGCGGCATTGTTTTTCGGTATAGCCTCGGCGAACAAATCGCAGATTGCAGCGGTGGCTCAAATGCTCGGGAAAACAACCGAAGAACTGGGCGTTCCGGCGAAGTGCATGACAACGCCACGTGATGTTACGGTAAATTCAGACGGTTCTGTGACGATTGGCGAATAATGGCAACGCAGACAGTTGAATTCAGAAGCCCTCCGTCGCAGACAATTACCGCGAAATTGTTTGCTGTCGGCAGCGACACGCAGGCTGCATCGGTATCCAGCACTGAGGCAACGAACCGCAAAGGCACGTATTCAGCAGCCTACACCGACGTTGCCGCTGGAGAATACGAACTGATTGCATTGGTGGGATCTGTGCCGGTTGCTCGGTGGTTTGTCACATTAACACTGACGACTGCAACATTCCAAGCGTATGACAAATCAAGAGCGGAACTGGACTCCTCTGTTGCTGCCCAGATCAATGCGATAGAGACCTTCGCTGTACGGATGACGACGGCTATCTCACAAGACGGCCTTGTGTGGCAGTTCACAACCAACGCCTTAGAAAACGCTCCGTCAGCAACGGGTGTCGATGAACTGCAAGCTACACAGGAAGAGATCCTCGAACTGATAGACACATACATCACTGGCGTCACTGCTGCTGCACAAGACACGCCGGGCACCATCGCTGGGTTCCCATCGACGCTCAACATTGGGGACTCGTACACCGACGCTTTGAACAACGCCATTACCGTCACGTTGGTTGACGACGAGGACAACCCTGTCGATACGTGGGGCGAGTACGACGTCAATCACGCCGGGTTCACCCCGGCACTGGTTATCTCCGGGTCCGGGGGTAAAGTAACCGCAACGGTCACATACGACACCGACCACTTCCTCGTGGAGATTCCGTCAAGTGAATCTTTGCGGGCAAGCCCGGGCACAGCCACGATGCAGTTCGTACTGAAGTGGTTTGTCGATGGCCGTCTCGTGGCCCAGAAAACAATCGTCTCTGGCCAGGCCGTTACCTGGGTCAAACAGATTTGAGAATTCCTTACATGACTTGTTGACAAGTTTCACAAGATCTGTAGAGTACCTCCGTCCCTTTTGTGATGGAGGTGCTTATGAATATCACAATCTCGTTGGGACTGGAGGACCTTAAAACTTTGCCGCTTGAACTGCGGCAAAAGATCCAACAGGCGTTGGACCTTCCAGTCATCCAGGCTGTACAGCCAGTGCAGTCTACTCAGCAACCCGCGGCGTTTACGTTCCAGCCGCAGCAGCCAATGTTCGCACCACCGACACCGGCACAAATTGCCGAAGCGGTGGTACAGCAAGTAACGCAGATGGCAGCCCCTGTGGTCGTTCCTGCGTTCACATTGCAGCCGCAACAACCACAGTTCACCCCGCCTGCACAGCCGACCAAGGAGCCGGTTATTGTTGACGGTGTGAGAACTTTCCCGGCCGATCGTAACAACCCCAACGCGTCCAGTGTTGCGGTTGATATCACGACTGGTCAGCAGATCCCACTGAACGCCCCGCCTGCAGGTAACGCACCTGTAGTGCCGCAGTTCAGTAACGCTCCGTTGCAGGTCACACCGGTGCCTGTCTCCGGTCCGGTCAACCCAGCACCAATGCCAGCCGCCAACGTCAACGACGTACGGTCAGCAGCGATCAGGTTGTGGAATGGCAGCGTGGACGGTAAGCAACGCCTTCAGGCTGCTATCCAGTCCTGCGGCGTGCAGATCGCTGCCCTCTCTGAACAGAACGCAGGGGCTCTGGCACAGGCCCTGCGACAGCAGGGAGTACAGATCTAATGGGTAAGCATTACCTGTTGTCACCGTCGTCGATGGAGAGGATCATTAACTGCCGTGGCTCCTTGTATGGTCCACCAGTTCATGACCCCGGATCGGCAGCAGCGGAGGAGGGCACGACCTGCCACGCTCTGCTGGAGATGTGTCTGTCGTTCAACACGTCGCCACGAGACTTTCTCGGTAGCACGGACTTCAACCCGAAGTTCCCTATCACAATCGAGATGGTCGAAGCTGTTGAGTTGTTTGCGACAACATTGATCGAGGTCTGTAGAGAGTTCGGTATCAGTCCGAAGACGGCTATGTCCGAGCAGCAACTGGTTCACAGTGCTATCCCGAATGAAATGTTTGGGGGTACGTCGGACTGTGTTGCCGCCGGGGATGACACTCTGATCATCCTCGACCTGAAGTACGGGCATCGACCGGTCTACGCCAACTCGCCACAGCTTACGGCCTACAGCCTGCTCGTACTCGACAGTCTGGGGAGACCCTTCAACAAGGTCGTCCAGATCATCGTACAGCCGCGTTGTAACCCGCAGGTGAGCCGGTACGAGCCCGGGGCTGACGAGTTGACCGAGCTGTGGACTGACATCTCTGAGGCTGCGGCGTACGTGCTGCAGAACCCGGACCTGACAGTACCAAAGCCTGAGCTTCTCAACGCTGGCCCTTGGTGTAAGTACTGCAAGCGTCGTGAAGGATGTGCTGCCCGAGAAGCAATGGTCACCAGTGTTGCAGAGAATGCAATCATCGAGGTACCACAGGCTGAGGGCGGTACGAAGCTGATGGCCAACGGCTTGGTCGGTGTTCCAACCGAGCAGTTGGTATATTGGAAGGACCGGGCTGAGGTGATCTCGGAGTTCCTGAAGGACATTGACAAGGCCCTGATGGCTCGGGCAAGCCAGGGAGAAAAGATCCCTGGTAAGAAGCTCGTGCCGAAATGGACCAACCGGCAGTACACCGAAGAGGAGGAGGCTATTCGCAAGAAGATCCCTCGCGTCTTCAAAGGTATTACGGCCAAGGACATAACCGAGCAGGGAGTTATCTCTCCTGCAAAGTTGGAGAGGCTGTTGAAAGAGAAAGGACTTTGGGCCGACTACAAGGACAAGTTCGAGAAGATCTGCAGCTCGACTATGTCGGGTGTCAAACTGGTTGACGCCCGAGCACGCGGAGAAGAGGTACGTCCAGAGACAGCTCTGGAATTCCTCGCAGCAATGAAGGAGAGTGACAGTGAGTCAACCTAATTTTCAGTTCGGACCACCAGCAGGCATCGGTGCAGGGATGCCAACACAAAGCGTTCAACCAGCGGCCCCACAAGGGCAGCCAGTGAACGACCCAACCCGAGTGACGGTTGGACCGGTTGTGATTTCATATCCCAACCTGTTCATCCCCCGCCGGAAAGATGCGAAGGACCCCAACTCACCGATGACCTACTCGGCCGAGTTCTTGATATACCATGACAATCCGAAAGGGCAACAGCTTATCAACCAACTGATGGCGGCTGCAGACATCGTATGCCAGGAGAAGTTCAAGCGGTCCATCCATACGATGGAGAAGAAACCAGTCCGCGATCTGGCTGTACGTCAGAGCGACAAGCCCGGGTTCTTCTTTTCAGCTAACAGCAGCAACAAACCTACCGTACTGGCTGGTAACCCACCGATGCCAGTCACTGACAGTGAAGTTGTTTACGCCGGGTCTCTCGTGTACGTTGCTGTTAAAGCCGCAGCCTACGAGAACAACGGTAACCGCGGCATCAAGTTCTTCCTGAACTCGGTGTGGAAGGTTGCTGATGGTACCCCTCTGGTTGCCAAGCGTGACGCTCTGGCCGACTTCCAGGGTGTTATGGGTGAAGTTGGTCAGTACGCTGCGGCTCCTGTTCAGGCAGCACCGCAGGCTTACTACCCGCCGCAGCCTCAGATGGCACAGGTACCCCCGATGCCCGGCCAACCGCCAATGGCGTACGGTATGCCTCCGGGGTATCCGCCTGCTGCCTACGGACAGCCGCAGATGCCAGGCTATCCTCAACAGTAATGATCGGTGCATGGCCCGGCTTCGGCCGGGCCATACGGAGGTGCCTATGAAACCGATTGAGCGTGTTGTCAAGGTAAGGGTTGTTGATCACGAGGCGACTGGGGAGGCGATGCGGAACCGCCGTAAGAAGCGGAAGCTATCGCTGCGTCAAGTGGCCGAACGTGCTGGGATCTCGCTGTCATACCTGTCTGCCCTTGAGACAGGACACAGACCGTGGACCCAGTACCTGTGTGACAAAATTGATGCAGCCCTTGCGGGCTATTACCAGAAGTTACCGGAAGGAAGTAAGTGATGTCTGAGTTTGAATTGGTGCATACAGAGTTTGGTCCTATGTCGAAGGATCAGCACTCACTGTTCGAGAAAAGGTCGAACGGTGTATCGAAATGGAGGGCAGCCATGTGTTACAGGGAGATAACCAACAGAGATCCCGTGTACACGCAACGCCCTCTTCGCGAGGTGTTTGACGAGCTGTGTGACTTGGCAGCGGAATTACAATCAGTACTGTGGCCTTTGTCAGATTACATCGACAAACTCGGGCCTGTCCCGTTTGCGGAGATGAGTCTGTCACAGAAGCTGAAGATTGCAAAAGTTCTGATCATGGCACAGGGCCTGGTAGAATGACTCACCAATTCCTCACAATGGACTTCGAGACTCGGTCTCCTGTTGACATTCGCAACGCGTCCACAACACGCTACGCGAGTCATCCGGAGACCGACATTCTTTGTATCGGCCTGAAGTGGAACGACAGACCAGCGACGGCTCTGTCTCCACACAAAGGCAAGTACGTCCTCGACGGAACCGAACGACCGATCGAGTTGATGCACGCGATCGAGCACAACCTACCAATCGTGGTCCATAACCTGTCGTTCGAGAAGCGAATCTATAAACACATCTGTCACCTGCGATGGGGTTGGCCTGCGATACCAGAACACCTGTGGGTCGACACAGCCGCCGTCTGCAGGTACTACGCGGTACCTGCCAAGCTGGAGAAGGCCGCGGAGGCGATGGAGCTGGACGCCAAGAAAGACATGGCCGGTAACCGGGTCATGCTGCAGTTGGCTAAGCCCCGTAAGCCGCGTAAGGCTGAGGTCAAGGAGTGGCTGAAGACCCACGAGACAACGAACGATATGCCCACTCTATGGTGGGAGGATGATGCCAAGCTGGAACGTGTCATCGAGTACTGCAAGCAGGACCTTGTGACACAGGAGCAATTGTTCCTGAAGCTCGGCCGCCTTCCTGCGGCACGAGAGTACGAGTGGCGATTCGATGAGATGGTCAACGAGAGGGGCGTACCTGTTGACTGGGGCGGCTTGGTCGCAGCGAGTACAATCATCGAGCAGTCTATGTCGGGGTACTGCGAGGAGCTGAAGAAGATCACAGCGACACCCGCATTCCCGGACGGCATGGTCACATCGCCAACCCAACGTAAGAAGATCCTCGACTTCTGTGACCTGATGGGTTGGTCCATGGTCAGCTCCGACAAGGCCAGTGTTGAAGATGCTCTCCGGGCAAACCTCCCCGAGAAGGTACGACAGGTCCTGACGATTGTCCAGGAGGCAGGCAAGTCCAGCCTCGGTAAGGTTGAGACGATGATCGACCTGACGGATGACGACTGGCGTATCCGGGACACCACTGCTTGGCACGGGGCAGCGACCGGCCGTAAAGCTGGACGTGGTATGCAACCACAGAACTTTCCCAACAAGACGATGGACGCTGAAGAGGCTGTTAGGTTTCACGAGATTCTCGGTAAAGAGACGGCTCTGCAGGACTTGGAGTTCATATATCAATCTCCTTTGATGACCGATAAACCCAAGTCCATCCCCGACGTAGTAGCGTCCGGTCTCCGGTCCTTCATCAGGGCTGAAGAAGGAAAAGACTTGTACATCTCCGACTTCTCTAACATCGAGACCCGTAACCTTGCTTGGGTCTCTGGCTGTCGACTGCTGCTCGACGCGTTTACAACTAAGAAATGTCCATACCGTCAATTCGCAAGCCGCGTGTATAACAAAACGTACGATGAGATTGCGGCTCTCGGCAAAGAATGTGCCGAACGGAAACTGGGCAAGGTCTCTGTACTCGGTCTGGGCTACGGCATGGGGTGGCAGAAGTTCATCGAGACTGCAGCCGGTCCGCAGTATGGGATTCACTTGTCTGAAGACAGGGCCAAAGAGATCGTCAAGCTGTATCGTGAGACGTACCCAGAAGTGCCGAAGTTCTGGGCGGCGTGTGAGTCAGCATTCATCCGGGCGATCAATGAGAAGTCTTCGGTATCTGTTGGTCGGGTCACCTTCGGTTGTAACGGTGAGTGGGGCTGGATCATTCTACCTTCTGGCCGACCAATCTGGATGCGGAAACCGCAGGTTGATCGAGTACCAGACAAATGGCGAGAAGGTAAAACCCGCCTTCAGATCTCATACCTCGGTGTGGATAGTAAGAGTTCGTCGAAGGCGTGGGGCCGCCGACACACGTACGGCGGGTCACTCTGCGAATCCATCTGTCAGGGCATCGCGGCCTGCTTACTCCAGGAGTCGTTACATCGTGTCGAGGCGAACGGATACCCGATCATCCTGTCAGTTCACGATGAATTGATCGCCGAGGCTGACGAGAACTTATCGTTGGACCGGTTCGACAAGTTAATGAAGGAACGTCCGCAGTGGGCGTTGGACCTTCCGGTTGAGTGTGAGAGTCATAAGAGCAAGAGGTATGGGAAATGAAAAACGTCATCAAAGTCGGGGACAAGTACCGTATGCTCACTGTTGTGCGTTTAGTGGGGGTGGTGAAACGCCGGAACATGTGGGAGTGTAGATGCGACTGCGGTAAGTTGTGTGTGAAACCAGCTTACCAACTTACTGGTAAACGAAGGCCCGCCCAATCCTGCGGCTGCATGAAGGGTGCCGTAAAACACAGGCTCTCACGACATCCAATATACACATGCTGGCAGCACATGAAATACCGCTGCCTCGTACCATCAAACTCGGCGTACGAGTACTACGGTGGCCGGGGCATAACAGTCTGCGAGAGGTGGCTCCATTTCCCCAACTTCTACGAGGACATGTATCCGACATGGGTGAAGGGTTTGTCCATTGAACGGGTGGATAACAGTAAAGGGTACTCCCCCGACAACTGCGTGTGGGCTTCTCAGAAACAGCAGATGAGGAACACACGCCGCAATCGGTACGTAGACACCCCTGACGGGCAGATGTGCCTGCGGGACGCTGAGACAGCATACGGGATAATGGAGGATACTCTACGGGTACGCATTGACGCTGGGGTATCCGCCGAAATGTTATTAACGAAAGGCAAGGTCTACCATGGCCGGACCAGAAAAAAGGGTTGAAGCCCGATTCGCCCGATGGTGTAGGGAACAGGGTATTTTTGCACTCAAGCTGGCGGCACAGGGCGTAACTGGTTTCCCTGATCGGTCCGTCATCCTGCCGGGTGGCAAGCTGATCTGCATCGAGTTCAAGTCCCCGACCGGTAAGACCAGCAAGGTCCAGGACCAACGTATCGCTGCACTACGGGCATTGGGTGTGCCGGTGCTGGTCACGTCGGATTACAATGAAGCAAGAGAGTTCGTGAAAGGGTTCATCAATGAGAGCCGGAGCTGACAAGGAAGCACCTAAGATCTGGACCCCGCACCAGTACCAGCAGACAGCGGTCCAGTTCCTTCACGAACGGACCAGCTTGAACCCGGACGGTAAAGGGGGAGGGGCTCTGTTCCTTGACCCGGGTCTTGGCAAAACATCCACGACACTGGAGTGGATCATGCAGATGAAGCAGTTCGGCTTGGCCAACCGCTTTCTCATCGTTGCCCCGCTGCGTGTGGTGTATCAGGTGTGGCCGATGGAGATCCAGGGCTGGACCAACTTTAACTCACTGAGCTACTCGATCGTGCATGGGTCAGCCGAGACCCGCAGGAAACGTCTGGCCACACAGGCTAACGTCCACATCATTAACAGGGATGCCATGTCCTGGCTGGCGGCCCAGCTCAAGGGACGCAAGCAGTTACCTTGGCAGGCTATCATCGTCGACGAGAGTACCAGTTTCAAAAACTGGTCCGCAAAGCGAAGCAAGGCACTGCGTGACATCTCGGAACGTATTCCGTACCGTGTCATCCTGACGGGTACACCGGCCCCTAGAAACCTCGCTGACCTATACCCACAGGTTTGGTTGCTTGATCAGGGAGAGGCCCTTGGTGAGAACGTGACGCGGTTCAGGGAGCGTTACTGCGTACAGGTTGGGAGTCGAGAGCAGAACAACTACGAAGTCCGTAAAGAAAAGCATGACTCGATTCACGGTGCCATCCAGCATCTGGTCCTTCGGCTTGACGCCAAGGACTACCTGTCGATGCCGCCGATCACGTACCACGATGTGCCTGTCGAGCTTCCGCCTGCTGCCCGTGCTCAGTACGACGACATGGAACGTCAGATGTTCATGGAGCTGGAGGATGGTGGCCAACGTGGAGCCGTGAATGCTGGTGCGAAGTACAACGCTTGCCGACAGATCGCCAATGGTGGGATCTATGAGGGCAGTGGTCCCGGCCGGAAGATCCACCACCTGCACGATGCCAAGACAGAGGCGTACCACGATCTGGTTGAGGAGCTCGGTGGCAAGCCGGTCTTTGCGGCCTACCAGTTTGAGCATGACGTGGAGCGTATGGCCAAGGCTATCAAGGGCCTGCATATCATACGAGGCGGGGTTAAAGAGGACCGTGTGTCTGACTTGATTGACAAGTGGAACAAGGACACGCTGGAGCCGCCGTATCTGGCGGTTCAGCCGCAGGCCCTGAGCTTCGGGATCAATGCCCAGCATGGATCATGCAGAGACATCGTGTGGTACGGCCCAACAGATAACCTGGACACATACCTGCAGTTCAATGCTCGTATCTTTCGACAAGGCGTAGGCGGCCCAGTCCGGGTCCACAGACTGTATGCCAAGAACACGATTGATGAAGTGATCTGGGCGAGGATCGATGACAAAGAGGACGTCCAGTCAAATCTACTGGAGGTCCTCCGTCAGTACGCTAAGCAAAAGATGGGGAAGAAATGATAGTTCTGATACTCGCCTTCGTACAGAACGTATCGTTCTCCGTCCTTTCCCGCTCTCGGAACCGGGACAACTTATACTACCACGCAGTTGCCGCCGTGTTCAGCAATACGCTGTACTTTCTGACGTTAAGGGAGTTAGTAGCTGCAGATATGAGTATCAGCAGTGTTATCCCTTACGTCGTGGGTACTGCGACAGGATCTGTCTGTGGGTCGAAGTTATCTATGGTTGTCGAGCGTTGGCTCAATGCTCGGTCAGATAGTCATCTTCAGGACCCGGCACCATGCAACCGCAAGTAGATCGGAACTCCTGAAGACCTGCAAGGTCGTTAGAGAGTATCCGCTTTTCAAGTTCCAACAACGTCAAAGGTTTGACTGTACCACCTCGTCTGTCTCTGAGAATGCAATATCCTGTACGCTTGAAAAAGGTGTCCTCCTGATCAGCGTGGTATCGGAACCGATCGGGGAAGTCATGATAGAATCCGACCCACTGTGACACACCGGCAAGTACACAACCACCACCGCAGTTGTTGTGCGGATAGCCTTTGCCGTACATCGCCTGCTCAGGGTATCCCCATTGACGAACCTGTTCGATCTGCCCACACTGTGCAAGGAAGTGTTCCTTATCAGCGAGAGGGTGCCACGTTCGGTATCCCATCTCCCCGTGAACCCGGTCAAATCGAGCGATACGGTCTCCCTCTGTGACGTCCAGCCCGGATACTTTCGTGACGAGTGAAGCGTCTGGCCATCTTGCTTTCATGTAGGCGTCGAGTGGTTTACGCTTCAACTCCAGAGAGGCTTTGCAGTTGGACCCACCCTTCTTGATAAAAGATCGGAAGAGCACACGT
>ERZ650311.769-NODE-769-length-18341-cov-12.001914_pt1 | contig 18341 bp, 16 predicted proteins | sample MGYA00376247_ERZ650311 | MGnify/ENA primary metagenome ERZ650311 (study PRJEB26733, sample SAMN07839324) | wastewater metagenome | biome: small river; feature: stream; material: water | place: USA: North Carolina | collected 2016-07-28 ... | reverse complement strand
CCATGGTAGCCCGTTGGCGTTCGCGCCGGTCGGACCAAATCCGGTAGAGCATGTATACCATGTAGAGACCTATTCCTACTACTGTGCTCATATCAAACCAGCTGTTTGGATGTTGGCGAACTGTTGCTCTCCTACGGCCAACATGCTAATGTAGCTGCTGTGGTTATCATCGTCCCAACCGTTGGCGTTTGGTGCTCCTACCGCTACCGGTGACGCTTCCGATGGGCTAAGTTCGTCGCTTTGTGGATACCTCGCAGCGTTCACGGTGTAGATGGTCAGGAAACCTTTTCGGCCAGCATGTGCGATCCCCTTGTAAGGAAAACTTGACCACCTCCAGCACCGCCACGAGCTATTCTTATCTGAACAACAGAAGGAGAACCTCCGGTGTAGATGTATCCTCGCAAGTGCCAGTTTAGCGTTGCGTTAGCATTGGTGACTGTCGTCGAAATCGTGCCGCCGTCGTTCGACTGGATCATCGGGACCGGAGTAGCCGCACCTGCGGTAGATGTAAATCGTGCGCTGTCTAATGAAAATGTCGGGCTGTTGGTGGCTGTGATGGAAATTCCAACACTATTACTGGCTGAACTCGACTGATAGCTTCCGCCGAACCTTACCATGTAGTACGTGTTGGCATCCAGCGTTATGCTAAGGCCAGTAACGTCGATATAGGAAGTCGATGACGTTGGCGTGCTGTCTGCTGTCAGCACAGAGGTGATTGTGTTGCCTATGGGAGCATATCGAGCATCGGCTTGTGTGATCGTCGGAACATCCGACGCCCCGGTGCCTGTGTTGGCCGTAGAGGCTGTTCCAAGAGCCAGTGTAGCCCGCTGGTCAGCGGCCGTAGCATCGTCCAGCAGAGCGCGTCCAGCGGCCGTACACGGGATTTCTTCCACCACACCAGCCCCGGCCGTACTTCGGCCCAGCAGCCTGTCAGTGGCCGACACGTTCTGCATCTTGGCGTAGGTGACCACCCCGTTGGCGATGGTGGCCGCTTGGCTGCCAGTGCCGGGGCCAGCGGTAACGTCACCGGTAAGCTGGTCAATACCCGCTCCTGGAAGCGCAGACGTGCGCACGAACGGGTCCGTGGCCCCGTCAAGTATGGTAGAAACTTGGTTAGCCGTCAGGTCTTCAGGTGAGCCGGATCCAGCCGTTGCCCTTCCCTTTATCCTTTGGCTATCCATGTTGGACAGCTTGGAATTGGTAACAGCACCATCGCCGATGGTACCTGTTATATTGAAGTCGATGTCAGCCATTTAGCTGTAAGTGATGTTTACGTTTATGGTGTTGTTCTCGCAAGGGTCAAGGTTTTCTATCGGCGTTTGCGGAACACCGTCCAGCGATATGTTCACTGTAACCAAGCAAGGCGTGCAAAGAAGTGCCTCTACTTCATCGGTCTTTCCGGCGTTGCCAATGGCTTCAACTATCAAATCCGCCGTGGCTTGGTCGCTGTCTATGATTTGACCTAGATAGATTGGGATGTAGTTCTCTGCTTCTATGCACGCCACGACCTCCGAAGGGTCGGCCGCGTTCACCACTTCGCACGTATCGCACGGTGTGGTGTCGCAAATCTCACTAAGGCGGCTACCCAAGCACTCCACTACCTTATCGTTGGAAGCGGTTTCGATGACCTTGCAAACGATGTCCACAGGCTCGCCACATACATCCAAGCAACCCTGCTTGCCGGTTATCTTAACCGTTAGGTCGATGGCTACCATGGCCAAGGAATCCCCCGGCTCACCAATTCCGCCTCCGTATTCTTGGGCGTAGACCGAACGTGTGTCGACGTCTATGCCTTCGGTGCTGACCACCACTTGCATAGCGGAAAGCGCCGTGCAAAGCTGTTTCTCCACCCCACGCATAGCCGTCGCAGCCGCACGCGCATGGTCTTGGACGTTTTCGCAGACGCTCCTTTGAACCAAGGAGACAAGGCGCAATGGTATCTCGGTATCCAGCACCTCTCCACAAACGACCGTTCCAGTGTTCAACCTCTCACGTATCCGAGCACGCAAGCGCCAATAGCTGTTATCGGCGTCTATCGCCACCACGTTCCAACCACCACCTAAGTAGTAAGCCGGGGCCGTGACATTATCCAAACGTTTGATTTCGCACAACCCATTACGAACCGCAACCGGAAGGCGCTCGCTGGCCGCTAGGTCAAGGATGGATATGATGTCGTGCGTGTTCAATTCTGGTCGTTGTAGATTTCAAAAAGTCTACGCGTGAAGCTTGCCCGTTCTTCGTCGGTCAGTTTCAGGAACTCGCCTTTGTTCTCCGTTATGCCTTGGTACTTGCCAGCTTCGTCGCCACGCAAGCGAACCAAGACCTCCGTTGCGCTGACCTCAACAACGCTGTCCGGTCTGGAAGGGCTACTTAGGTACGCTTTCCTCAGCCTACCCGTAAGCTCGAAAGGGTTGTCTGAACGGCCCTGTTGTTTCTTGAACTCCAAGTACGAACGATAGTAACCACCCTTGATCTTGCGTGCGTCACCGCCTTGGGCCTTCTTTATGGCTTGGGCGCGTTGTTGGTCTTTCCAAAGGCCGTACGGTTTGCCCTTGCCAGTTACCTTCCTTGGGGCCGGTGGCGTGTAGGCATAGACCTCGTAATCCTCGTCGTATTGTATCGGGCCTCCACTGGTCAACTTTCCGTCTTCCCATACCCGATTGGCTACCTCGACCATTGTTCCAGTAGCGGCCAAGAACACGGCCCGTTTCTCAAACAAGGCGTCTATCCGACCTCGGATGTTAGCAACCGCCTTGTCAACGCCGATTATCATGGTAGTATCACACCGCTTGAAACCTTGCTGTTACAGACGAAACAAGCCGGGTCTTTTGGGATTGGCATCCATTCGTAGAGGTCGCTCATACTCTTTGAGTACAGGGCTTCCAATTCGTCCCTTCGCTCCTTCACGTCTTCCTTTCGCAAGTCCTTGATCCCCCAGCGGTCGAAGTTGTAGAGAGCCGCCGTCAGTATCTCGCGGCCCAAGCAATAGATGAGAGGCAGGGCCATGGCCGACTTCATTTCGCATATCCAAGCCCCGTGATCGCAGCTAACCGAAACGATGGCGCTCAGGCCGCCCGTGTAGCTGTAAGAGGTCAAGTTTTGGTACTGGACCGCATCGGTCTTCAGTATCCGACCCGTATTGGCCTGAAGGATACCGTTCTTGTAGACCACGCTTCCGAAGCAGGTCGAACAACCATCGGTCACGTTCGCCCGGTAGAATTGCGTTTCGTCCGTGGATACGAAAAGCCGCATCTTTTGGCGGCGTGCTTGGATGTTGATGTTGACCTCTTTGCCCGAAACCTGACCGGCCGTTGCTGCTATGGTTTCCGTGGCCAGTAGCTCGCCGGAAAGCATATCGTGTATGTTCACGTCAACGTCTCCGGCCCTATTCCCGAAGAACTCAATACGGCTCATGTTGATGATAAGGTTGGAACCGGGAGCGCAAACTTCGATCATCATACCATGGCGGTACGATGAATTCCCGGTGTCAAGCGTATTGGGTTCGATCCATCGACCTACCCTGTCCCTATCAATGAACGTACGTGGAATGATGCTCTTATTGTAGTGCTTCATTACGTCACGTACAACGTACTCCGAAGCCAAGCGCCTGCGGTCTTCTAGGAATGTCGTGGTACTCTTGTCATCCGCACCAAGCAACTTGCCGATGAACGTTTCGCTGATCCCGATGTCACGCAACCTGAGCACGCCCGTTGTAGATGTGCAACTGTTATCGTCTGCGATCAATCCATCCAAGCAATTCATCGGCTTCTTTTGTTTGACGTTGGGAGGGGCCGTATTACCCCTCCCTTCGCCATTTGAGTGAATGCTACCTTAGTTCAATCAACTGGCCCAACTGCGTGACTATGTAGTCCTCGTTAGGTCCAGTGCCCTGCACTAGATAGCTCCCTAAGGGTTCGAGATCGCGATCTTGTTCACGTTCGTCTTGCCGAAGTACACATCGCCGCTCAGGAACTGGTCGTTCGGGAGGGAAATGGTCTTGATCGCAACGCTCATGGACATGCTGATCTCAGTACCGCAGGGATGGTTCAGGGTGAAGTCGATGGGGATACCGAAGCGACGGCTTGGAACGACCATCGAGCTGAAGGTCGCACCGTTACCAACGATGTCGCTCACACCATCTTTCCAACGGCCCTTAACGAACCACAGAGGGATCAAGGTATTTGGACCAAGGGCAAGAACCTTTGCGGTGCTGCCGAAAGCATCCTCAATACGCTTGTCGTAGGAGTAGGAGTAGCCGTAAGCCTGCAACGCGCGGTTGATGTCGATACCGCTATCGGAGCAGCAACCAACGTTGGTAGCGCCGAAGTAGCTGTAACCATCTTTACCGCCGAACAGGACAGGTTGGTTATTGCCCAACTTGTTCAGTGCGTAGCGAAGCTCCCACCAAGCCTCAGGGTTAACCGGGGCAGGGGTCAGCGCCGAACCACTAACGCGGGTACGCCAGATATATTCGTCGCTGGTGTTCACGCTACCCGGTGTGGTTCCGGTCGGGAACAAGGTTCCGGGGATACCACGTGCGCCCCAAGTACCGGCCAAGGTTACGGCCTCTTGGGAAACGAAAGTGGCGATCTTCCGTTCCAGCACATCCATGAGCGCTTCGATACGGCTCATGAAATAGGTGCCGTTGTCTTGGCAGAAGTTCGTCAGGTCGTCGGTGTCGATAAGCTCGTTCACCTCCAAGAACTCATCCGGTGCGGAATAGGTCGTGGAAAGGTTACCGCGCTTCGTGCTTGACGTACACACCGGGGTGCTTACGTCTTCATTCACCTCATCCTCCGTAATGCGGGGGAAGTATGTGAGTTGCACCAAGCGGTTCTTGCTCTGTCCCGGCAAGATGGTTTGTTGGACGGCTGCGGCTTGCTGGAACAACCACATTGCATAGGGCATGTTTTCATCGGCCCCTTGCGTGCTTGTCTGTTGCCACAGCGTAGGAAGTTGAGCCTGCAAGGTTTGGCAGGCGATCAACGTGTTCACGTTGTATGACATGGATTCGGGTTTGAAGTTCACCGCCCACTTGGTGACAAGGTGTGAGCGATTGACCCGACTGCCAGTTATTTTACAAGCGACTAGCCCGCCGAATTGGTGTCATCCGGGCCAAATATAAGAAGCCTCGGAATATCTCCGAGGCTTCCTGTTGAAATCGCGAACTACTAGAACAGCGGCTTGGCGATGAACCGTGTCGGTGCTTCGTCTCCGGTCGGAATAACAGTACCACCAACCTGACGCTTCGGTGGAATGACCTTGTTGGCGTGCGGGCTTTCAGGCAGCAACTTGGCAGCGCGCGCTTCGGTTTCCAAAGCCTCCTTCAGCGACCAAAACTCTCCGGCCTTTTTCGGATGTTTTACCGGCTTGCCGTCCATGTCCACCATCTTCGGGTTGAACTCGTCATCCAAGTCGATGCGGTACTTTTCCTTGACCGATGCAATGAAGCCCTTTTTCCGTAGTTCATCAACACCTTGATGGAATTGGATTCCGCCAAGTGCTTCGCTCCACTGGCTATCAATGACGCTCTTTCGCTTGCCGTTCTTCACCTCCGTTTCCAGCCCTTCGTACTTGCCTTGGAATTCCTTGGCTTGGGAGGCGAACGTATCGCGCTCGGCGGTAATGGCCTTCAGCTTTTTCTCGAAGTCTTTGGCCACGTCATCGGGAAGGGCTTTCTCGGCCTTCTTGCGTAGCTCTTCCATTTCAGCACCGCGACCCTTGGCAAGCTCCGTGATCTTGGGAAGTACGTCCACGAAATCGCCGTCGATAACATCCTCGTCCACGGTAAGACCAAGTTCGGAAACGAGGTCTTTCATCCGCTTCAAAGCCACGCGGTTCACCTTGCTAATGACCGCCGATTGGATGGACTTGTCGCTATGGGCTTGGGTACGCTTCACCCAATCCTTTTCCACGGCTTCGCGGAATTGGTCGGCCGATTCGTACTTGCTCAGGTCCGACGCGCCGAAGATTTCAAGCGCTTCTTTTTCGGTGATAGGCATGGTTACTCAGTTTCGTTTTTGGATGGACGGCCCGGACCACGCTTCTTTTCCTCCACCGTCTTTTCAACTTCCGGTGTATGTACGATGTGCGGTTCTGTCTGCGGCATTACACGCAACCCCTGCACACGGAACGCCTTTTTCCCGACCAAGTGCTCGGGAATGCTCACCTGCGTAACCCCATCGGGGCGCAAGCACCTTACTTGTTTTGGTTCACTCATAAGCGCGAATTTAGGTCACGAAATGTAACCCTTGGAACGCATCCGCGCTAAATCGTCAGCCGGAACGTCACGCTTTGCGACTGGAACAAGGACGTGCCTGCAATTATAACCGCCTAGTAATGAGAAGATTGTCTTGCTATTTGTCCCCGGTATTTGCCCCGCCCATGGCTCTAAATCGCCCCAGCTTTCGACCTCCTTTTTGTGGAAGTATTTATTGGCTCTAGCCTTGCAAAATGGCCTAGTCGTGTCGATCGGTCTTCCTTGGTATAAGTAGAATTCAGCACCTACGGCCTTGGATGAAATCTCCATGGCGCTCCGTTCATAGATGCTGACCATATCGTTCACGGCGGTCTTGGCCTCTCCTATCAACGCCCCGTCCTTTCCTTCGGCCCCGGTCACTACGTTGCCAATGGTCTTGACCAATTCACGATAAGAACCTCCGTTGGCTATCGAGGCTGCTACTTCCTGAGCCACTGCGTTCGATAACGTTAGCTGGAAGCTCTGCGCGTTCAATATGTAGTCGGCCGTCAGCACCTTGAACTGTCGCTTTATGGCCGTACTAATAGCCGCGTCGATGGTTCCTATTTCCCCAACGTATCCGACAATGGCGCTGTCAAGCACATCGTAAGAACGCAGGTATTCGGTTACCGCAGCTTGCCATTCCGGGTCGGCAAACTCCGCTTCCATCGTGGCTACAACCTGAACGATTTGGTTGATGTTTTCTTCGCTCGCAACGATGTTTCCACCCGATATTTCAAGGTCACGAAGGTTATCGGCTAGTCGCTCTGAAACCCGCTTTTGCAAGTCCGACATTTCGGACAATAGCTTTTCCGTGGCCGCATCTGTCTTGGCCCTTTCTCGAAGGAATTGCTCAAAGGTCATTTGACGGCGCTAACAAGCTCCGGCTCTACCGGCTTGATTCCGCGAAGCATTTGATCTATTAGCATATCATCCATTGCTGGGAATGCAGCGCGCATCAGCGGCTTGGCGGTGTCAATGGAAATCACGCCGGTCGATACTTGGTTAACGATGCTTATCAAGCTCTCAACCTGAGCGCCATTGAGGGCCGTATCCTGAACAGCCTCGCCGGTTGTTTGCGTGTTAACCGCATCGCTAGCGGCCACAATATCCTCTGCAAGCTTCTTGGTCGGGTTCATATTAATAACCCCGTAACTGCCGCTCGCGAACTCGACCATTGCCTTTGCGCGCTCAGTAATTGAACCGGCCAAGAACTTCGGGTCTTCCGCTAGTTCGTCGTATATGCTACGCGCGTCACTGTGCAAAGCAACCTCCCATCCTTTCACGTCTCCCTTGGCTTGCATGGTAGCGATGTTTGACCATCCGGTGGCAAAGAGCCTGTCCGCACGAATGATAGTGTCGAACATATCGCGCATGGCCGGGTTGCTTGCGTATCGTGCGTGTACGTACGCGCGAAGCGTCTCTTCCACGATTGCAGGGGGCATTCCAGACTTGATAGCCTCCGTTATCTCGGCCAAGTGGTCAGCCTCGGTACGTAGGTCGAATTGCGTTGCCGCCACGATTTGATAAGGCATTTCATCAAGCCCGAACATCTGTCGGGTTATGCACTCAGCAACGAACCCTATCAAGTAGAACAGTTGGTCACTTTCCGGTTTGATGAAAGCCATTTGAGCCTTCACCCCAACACCTACTTGTGTGGCCGTTGTAGCATCGCCTCCGGTTATCGGAACCTCACTATGCAAGTGGAGCATCCTACGGCCTTCGTTGATGTTGGCCGTCATTTCCTCCCGTAGCAACTGCATGGTGTTACCCGCAGGCTCTACATATGTCATTGCATCGCTAGCCGATAAATTCTGCGAATCACCACGCTGTTGTTCCTTCAGGAATAGAACACCGTGTGGCCCAAGCCTAGCCGATATGCCAGTCCCTTTGCAGCTTGGGCAACTAGATATAACCCGTTGCGTTATTCCATCCTCGGCAATGCCCATTAAGTTTCCGCCAACGCAATGGTTACCAACGCTATCCGAATACTCGCATTCGTGGCCAAGCATCACGCGCATTGGGTACGCGCTGCTTGACTTGCTTGAAATCAAGTAGGTGCTGTCCAACAGGGCGATGTCGAACAAGTCCTTGGCTGGCATGTACCTACTCTCCCACAAGATAGACCCGTCGTGGATGGTCGGAACCCCCAGCATTTGCGTGCATGGCGGGAACCCTTGCTCGTGGTTGAAATGAAGCTCTACTTGGAACTTCAGTTCATAAGCCTTTCCGACCTGTTCTATCTTCCAGCAGTTCTGATCGTCAATGAGCCAAAGGACCATGCCTTCATCGACCATCTTTCCGCCTTTCTCAACCTTGCTGGTGTCATAGGTCTTGACCAAGTACCACTTGTTTGGGACGAACCCGTACACCCGGTCACAGGGGAAGTAGTGAACTAGCGGCTTGGGTACTTCCGTCCCATCCATGACCATGACCGTCGAACCATCATCGGCTACTCCTTCCACCAAAGGCAATGATTCAGGCACCACGGCAATAACCCCCATGGGATCAAGCGTCTTGATCTTGATAAGGATGTTCGACGCCCATTGAGCAAGGGAGAACGTTCCTGCAATCTCGGTATCCAAGTATTCGATAAGACCCTCCGGCGTCTTGGAGGGGTCATAGTTCATCTGCCAGTTGCTCTCATGCAAGGCACGACGAACCATATTCTCATAGTCAACGTAATGGGGGAGAGTGATTTGCTTGAAATTCTCCCTTACATAGTTGTACTCCGCGTCCGTTTGGTTCGGGCTACGCGAACGAATCAAGTGCTCTGGAAACACGCCCTGTTCGATGTGGACGCGCAACTCTTCCCGGTTCTTTACAGCCTTGTTGTAGCCCGGCCAGAACTCAGGGAAAGGTGTCTTGTCCTTTTGCCCAACAGCCTGTTTTAGCGAGGCGTTGTAGTAATACGGCTTGATGGTCGCGACGAAGTTCGCAACGATCGCATCGACTTGTTCGGGCGTGAGCATTCTAGTTCAGTTCCTTTCGATAGGGTCCGAATGTCTTGGCCAAGTTCATCCGTGGACGGGGCTTAGGCTTTGGTTTGCCGCAGTTGCACTTCATCGGTTGATGTATTTGTTGTCCATTATCCTGTCCAGACTTACGTAAAGCTGCCTGCCTGAATCCCGGTACACCTTGCGGATGTACTTATCGTAAGCGTCGAACCACGATGTACGAATCAAACGGTGCTGCCTGCGGTCACCGTATAGGCAAAGCAGCGGCCTGTCTTGGGCTACCTCAGCCAAGTTCTTGTACTCCTTTCCGTTGCCGTAGAATAGCAGCTTTTCACTATGTGGCGTGGTACCTGTTTTCGTCAGCGCTGCGCTCATTCGAAGCTCGTCCGGTATGTCGCGGCCCCACTTTTCCTTCAGGTGCTTTGGCTCGAATCTAGTGGCCTTCGCAGCGGTGTAGATGTTGGCGCAAAGGGTAGATGGTTTGTTGACCCATACCCAAGAGCTTTGAACCCCGTAGTAGGTGGCCCCGTCACCGATGTTGGCTACCTCTCTAATAGTTCCCGGCGATGCCCAAGGCATGTAGTTTATGGGGTCGCCTTCCTTTCCCATACCTAATACCTCAATAGCGAAGTCATGATGGGATAGCCTTTCCAGTGCTGGGGTGATGTCAGCAATGCAAAGGGTATCGGCGTCCAAGTACAACCACTTGCCCTCAGGTAAGAGATCGTACAACAATGTCTTACAGGCCCCCGGACCTTGTTCGTAGAACGCAGGGTCCAGCGCGTGAACTTCCGTGAACAGCGAATGGTCGAAGCGCATGTTAGGCGCTGCCCATAGGTGGACCGGAACGTTCGGTGAATGCAGCCTTAGCGTAAGTGCTAGGTGCTCGGCTGCGGAAGCGTAGTCGTTATGCCCATGCACAACAATGGCTACGCCGGGAGCATTTCCCCCGGCGGTTACCATCTGTGTTGTTTCTGACTTCACTCGAAAATGCCGTCAGGTGCGTCGTATGGAACGGGGTCCAGCGGCGTCCGCCAACTGAACGTACCGTTGAAGCTCTGTCCCTCTGCGCTGGTCAGGGGGATGTTGCGCCCGCCGAAGAACGAAACCTCGGCATTGACGTAAGAGACACGCTTCACCACCGGGCCGCACTCATAAAGGAGCAAGCCGCCCAGCTTCATTCCATTGCTGGAAAGCATGTCGTTGTAGAACTCGATGATGGTCTTGGAAACCTTGGCATCGTTCAACGTAACCGTGCGGTCAGCGTTGATCGTGATCTGGCTTCCGCAAGCAGTCACCGGGTCGATAGTAACGGCGCTTGGTTCGTCAAGGGATGCTTTCACCGATTTGATGATCGTGAGCGCACCGTCGTCGATAAGCGTTTGTAGTTCGGTTCCGTTGCTGGGGTCTGTCACCTCAGTTCCGCAACGCAGCACGCCGATAGCAAGTATGCCACCGGGGTAATATTCGGGCGTGTCACAGGTTCCGCCTACCGTGTATTCGGGTAGCGTGTAACAGTAGTACGCCCTTGCACAATCCGCCATGATTGGTAGATTTAAGGGAATTGCTCTCAGCTTCTTACGGCCCCGAGAACAACGGGCGGACTGGATGACGTGCCAAATATACTACACAGGTTCCACAACCATGTACTGCACCTTGATTACTGCCGTTCCGCTGAAATCGAGGGAGAGGGAGGTTGAGGCTGTTATCTGTATGTCGGTTCCTGCTTCATATGGGAAAAAGCCTATGGGGTAGGCTTGAACAGCTACACCATCGGAGCCGTCATCAAATCCCATTATGTATACATTGTTGACGGGTGGCTGCTCTATAAGGATTTGAACCGATTGGCCGCTCGGCGAATTACCCGGGGTGAAAATCGCTTGAACGTTGATCGGGACCAAGTAAGTACCGCTTGGCGCTGGGATAATATCAACCCATGGGTTAGTCCCGTCCCATTCGGTCACGTAGGTGACTAGCCCACCCATGAACGTCTCAATGTCCGTGTAGAAGTCGGTCCACTCTCCTAGCACCCGGCGTTGGAACGCGAATTGGTCCTTCGGCTGTTCATTGCCAGCGTCGGGCATGTCTTCTATGCGTATGCTATCCAGTGGCATGGTTAAACGCTAAAGATGTAGTACCAAACCGTGACCTTGACCGTGCTATTCCCCGTGGTTGGGTTGCCTGTTTTCACGCGAACGCTCAGGCTGTCACCGGCCACCATTCCGGCCGTAGTTCCGATTGTTAGCGTGAGCGTGTTAGGCTTAGTACGGTCCGAAATACTGGCCTCTAGAACGTAGTTGCTGTCCCCTATGGTAGTCGTGGAGCCAACCGTTATGTCCGTATTGGCCGCGTAGTCATTGCTTCCCCCGCTGAACTCCACAAGTCCGCGCATTGGTACGATTACCGTACCTGCATCGGCCGCTGAAACCACTAGGATAGGTGTAGCGTTCAGGGCCAGAACCTGAGCCGATGAAAGCGTGACCGTTGCCGTTTGTATGGCAGGGGCCATTTTGCTTTCGTCGAGCCGGTAATCAGACCCGGAACGAACGATATAGAGAAGGTCGCCAGCCAGTCGGTTGGACGCGAAGGCGAGTTGGTGCACGGATTTGTTAGCCATCAGTTTGCAAGTTCAATGGTTTGACCCGCTTGGGTTAAGATGTAGTTTTCGTTTGGCCCGGTGCCTTGGACCCACAGGTTCGGAGGCGGAACGCAACCGGAGCTTTCTTCGGCGCAAGCCACACGGCGGAAGATTTCCTGCTTGGGTCGGATCTTCATTACCACCGTTCCGGTTCCGTCGAACACGTCAGCGTACCCCGGTTCGTATGGTTCGCCGTCAAAGACGTATTCGGTTTGGCCCACGTAGAAGTGCGAGAACACAGGGAGGGCCGAAAGGAACGGGTGGACGTATTCGCTCTGAAGTCCGATACGAAGCTCCATTGAACGCTGCCTATCAACGTAGCTGTTCACCTGCCTGCCGTTGCTCATTCGTTCGCCGCTGACTTCGTACTCCCACGTGGGGTGCGTAACCTTCCCTTCTAAGCGGATCTCTAGCGGAGTAGGAAGGAAGCCAAGCGAGAACGAATCGTTACAGGCCCTGATCTTTAGGGTGCATTCGTCGGTGGTTGTCCTTAGTTGCTGGCTCTCCAATACGATGTCATTAGCCCCGCACTCGTTTGTGACCTTGACCGTGAAACAGCCATCGATACCAACATCTGACATCGGGATATTAATACCAACGATGGTATCTTCAAAGGTGAAGTACTCCGGGTCCGACGTGGTATTGAACGATGTATATACAGTCCCTTCCGCGTCTATGATCTCCACGGTCAGGTTACGGTTGGCTTCATAAGCCGCAATCATATTGAGGCAAATTGAACTGTTGGCCGTGTCCAGCGTGATCATCAGCGGGGCCGTGCTCGATGCTTGGAAGGTGGTTGTGAACGTGAACCCGTTGGTGGTGGTTCCAGTAGTTCCGAATGTTCCTGAAGTCCCACCGATGCTCCACGATACGGTGTCGGTCACGCTCTCAACGATGAAGGTGATGGTGTACCACTTGGTCGGGTCGGGGCTGAAGCTGTCATCTTGTAAAGAGGCCCCGGCTATCCCGGTCCCGCACGCGCGGCCGGGGAACAAGGTCCAGCCAAGGCCCCCTTTCCAGTTCGCGCCTTGGAAGTCCGTATTATCGATTTCGCTCTCTGCACCGGGGCAAAGGTCAATGCCAAGCTGGAAGATGATGTTGTCTTCTTCCGGGTGGATAAGCAACTGAGGAACCAACGGGTCACACGCGCAGCCCTGAAGGAGCGACGGAACGAAGCTCAACGGTTGGTTGGGTATCCCTGTTATCATGGCCGCTTGATCATTGCCCACGTTGTTTTGCCAGTGACCACGTTACGTTCGGCTGTGAGTACGTGTGTCCTGCTTGTCACTTGCTCTCCACCCCCGATGCCTATGCTTTGCTTCGGGTCGGCGGTCAAATCTACCCAAGTTGCGGCGTCGATGTGGCGTTCGTACTCATACTTGATTATCCGCGCCTCTCCACCGCCTGCTACAAACCCGCCACCCGTTACGAAGTTGGTTCGGATGCCGCTGTTGAACTCAGGCCGAACGCTTATCCCCGGAGTACCACCCGGAGCTTGCGCAAATGGTAGTTGGTAGGCGTAGTTGAAATGCGTGAACCCGTACTGGATCTGGACATAATCACCCGCGTTCAAACTGAAGGCCGGAAAGAACGTGAACTGCCGAATTCCGGTGATGTATTCAATGGTGCTGTTTACCGCTATGCTGTCTATCAGCGTGTTCGCCGAATCGTAACGCTCCGCAACTGCCGTAAGCTGGACCGACTTATAGAACGTTAGCGCTACACCAAGCGGGATGTTTTGGGTGATAGCCCACCTTATCAACACCTCGAACTCAAAGAACCCTTGTGTTGATGTGGTGAACCGGCTATTGGCCTGCGAAACCGGCAAGCCTTGTGGTGTTCCGTTGCCCCAACTGTTGCTTGGGTCAAAGTTCGGAGCGGTGTAGTCGTTATCGAACTGGAAGATTTGCAGCGCACTAGACCCATTGTCGCCATTGAACGTGTCTGTCGTTCCGGGTTCCGTCCTAAGTGCTTGGAAGCTCTCTGTTTGCACCGAATAGTTCGAGCCAACGGAAGAGGGTAGGTCGTATCGGTCAAGCACCAATCCGTTTTGGAACTGCTCGTTATACAGGAACGGTTCAATGGGTGCATTCAGGTAGGGTGATTTAGTGGCCTGTTCGGTGCTCTTGGTGTACTGGATCAAGAAGATTTCATCGTCGTGCTCGTCGTTGTTGTTCACCACGACATCCTCGATAACGTTCGTATCAATGACCCATTCGTTAACGAGATCCAGCGTTGCGTTAGTGTTGCACTTGCCTGAAAAGTGGAACTGCTCTTTGCTATGCCCCCTCAGCACCAAGAACGGAAGTGAAAACGTAGTACCGAACTCCTTTTCAAAGATGTCAGACCCTACATCCACCTTGGCCCAAAGTCGCTCCAAGTCGCACGACCTTACTAGGTCTTGGATGTTCGTGTGGTCAATAGTTCCGTCCGTGGAGTAGAAGTAGCTCTCAGGTTCTATCCTAAGGACGGGGTTACCGCTGCTGTCATTCTCGACACCTATCCACAGGTTGTACTTTTTGGCAAGCTCAAAAAACAGGAGCTTGAAGTTCCAAACGATCTGCTTGTCCGACCCGGTTCTCAGGTTGTAGCCGTAGGCAATACAGTAGTTTTCGTTGTCCGGCAACGCTTCGTACCAGTCGCTGACCACCGAACATTCGTTGTCCGTTATATAGAGAACAGCGTGGCGGATAGCATCGTACCAATCCCAAGAGGGTCGAACGGTTGTCAAGTAGTCTCCCTCCGGATCATCGGGGTCAAATACTTCTAGGTCAACCTGCGTCAACGGTTGTAACTCTTCCCCGTTCTTGGTCTTATCGGCCGTGGGCGAAATGGGTATCTCGTTGTTGTTGATGACCCGAGCACCGATGGCGTTGTCGGCTATTGCGACCTCGGCCTCGCACCTAGTCTCATTGAACGAGCACTCACTTAGGATGACCTCCCCTTGGATTACCGTGTACTGGATCCCACCGCACCACTGCATAGCTTCGTAGAAAGCGGTTGCGCAGTGGCCTTGGTTCACGCTCAGGTCGTTCAAGTACTCGAATCCTGAGCCAACGAATGTCAAACTTGCCTTGTATTTCGACCCGATAATCCGCTCCTTGAAATCGCGTTCCAGCGAATCGGTGAATTCCTTGAACCCGCGTGGTTCGTTTATCGAAACCCCGTTAAGGAAGTGGGAGAATACGCCGTCTACCATCGCGAACGATTTGGCCTGAGGTTCTTGACCATGACGCCAAGAAGTTCCGTTTGCTTGCGCCCCTCCTTGCGCGTGCTCCTAAGTTCCGTGACGATATTGGCGTCATAGAACTTAGCCAGCATCACGCTGGAAGCTATCCTTTGTCCGGTGTCGCTTGCCACGAACTCGTTGACCTTTGCATCGTCACGGTAAGCAAGGGCTTGGATAGCCGGGAGGATGTAGTTATCCTCAACGTGTTGTGCGTATCTTCCTTCGTGGATGGCCTGCAAATCGTCCCAATGCTGACGGTTCTTGTCAGCCGTAATAACCCTCTCCCCGTCATGCAGCCTGCGCAAGTGGCCGTCCTTGCCCGACCACATTGGTGTGCCGCCAACGTACTCTTCACCGACGTAAGCGCCTTGGATAGCCCCCTTAGCCGCAGCGAACAGGGCTTTAACCAATCCGGCTAGTATGATACCCCGCGCGATACCGAACGTTCCGCCAGAGACCACGTTAGCCGGGTCCGGTGCGCCTGCGCTGACCGCTTGAACTTGGAAGGCGTTGGCAAGCACAATCTTTTCCAGCGTGTCAAGAAGCAGTGTCGTTAGAACCTTGGCCGCGTTCTTGGCAATCTCTTCATTCCCTGCCGCCGCTTGGCCTATCAGTTCACCGCTGGCAACGGCGAAGTCCGATATAATGGTTGCGTTCTCTTCCAACAGTTGGCGTTGCGCTTCCTGCGCTGCCCTGTCCTGTTCGGCCCGCTTCTTTTGCTCGTCGCTCAGGACCAATGTCAACTCGGCTTCGGCATTCTTGGTAAGCTCGGCAATTACAGCGTTGCGCTCTTCCAAGTTCGTTATCGAGGCTTCAGCTGCTGCCCGGTCCGCATCCAACTTGACGAGGATAGCTTCGCGCTGCGCCTCCGTTTCACTCAACAAGCTCTTTCGCACCTGTTCAAGCTGTTCTTCGCGGGTCTTATTGGCCTCGTCCGCACGCTTCTTTTCCAATGCCGCTAGTTCGGCGTCACGGGCTGCGGTGATTTGAACCAATGCGTCCGCCTGTTGCTGCTCGATTTGTGCGCGGTCTTCAGCGGATGATGCTTGGCGTATCTTTTCAAATCCTTCCTTGGTCTTGGCTTCGATGTCAGCGTACTTGCGGGTCACGATGTTTACCTCCCTCTCCGCGTCCGTAGCCGTGCGGTCCAGTTCTTCGCTAGCTAGCTTTTCCAGCGTTGCATTGATACCCTGCTGGGCCTGTTCGATTATCTGAGCCTTTCTAGCCGCATCAGCGATGGCTTTTTCCCTAGCGGCTGCGCTCTTTTGCTCTGAGGCTGCGCGTTCATTGGCCCCTTGCTCAACGATGGAATTACGGCGGCGTTCCGTGCTCTCTGTCAAAGCAATACTTCGCGCCTGAGCGTTCAAAAGCTGGACCTCTAGCTCATTGAGCGTGGCCTTGTTTTGGTCCGACGTCTCACCAAGCGCGGCTAGCTGCTGGGCGTTGGCCTGTTTCCTAAAGGCGATTTGACCACGAATGAACCCTTCCTCCTCCTTAGCGCGTTTCGTTTCGATGGACGTGATTTGGTCCGCAATGGCTAGGCGTTCCTCGTCCGTCTTGGTCCTGTCCCGTAGCTGTTGGTTCAGCCCTGCGATTTGCTTTTCGGCCTCAGCGTTGGCCTTGTTGATCTTCAACTGAACATCGAAAACAGCGTCCAATGCAGCGGCTTGTCGTGCGGCGTTAATCGCGTCCTGTTGCAAAACCGAAGGGTCGAAGAAACCCCTGAAGTCAAGGTTAGCCAGCCTGTCGCCAATCGTGTTCAATCCGATCTTGACTGCATCAAAGAACACCTGCACGCTGTCAAGCCTGCTGAAGTTGGCAATGAACCCGCCAACGGCTGCGGCTGCGATACCGATTGGGCCAGCCATGCCGCTGAAAGAACTAGTGATACCACCCAGCTCAGGAATGGCATTTGATGCGCCGTCGATGATACCCGAAAAGAACCCCTTGATATTGCTACCCGCGTTCTTTAGGCTCGTGCCGATGGAAGAGAACGCGCCTTGCAACTTACCAAGCGCACCACCCGATGCACCGGCCTTGCGCGTTTCGTTGGCTACATTGCCGATGCTTTTACTTGTACGCTCGGCGCTCTGCTTGACCAAGTCGAACTTGGTAGAGACATTCCCAACGCTTGCGCCAAGGGTCTTTGTGGATACGTCCAGCTTGTCACTGGCCTTGGTCGCACCGCCAAGCTCAGTCTCGTATTGAGCAACGGCGGTTTCCAGTTCGGAAAGGTCCGCCGTGAACCTAGTGAGTACGACTTCCTCTGCCATGCGGCGAAGATACACCGTGCTTCCGACCCGCCCTATCAGCGGCTTCTTTTGCTGCTGCCAACTTGTTGACGTGGGCCTCTGCAACTGCCCAATAGACCCGGATGTTTCCGTTTTCTAGTTCCCGCAACTTGGTCGGGTCGCCTTCAGCTATGGTCAACGTGAAGGCGTCGAAGTCCCGCATCTGCCGAAGGGTCAACTCCCCGACACTGCTAGGACCGCTCTCAATCGGCCCCTCTGTGCTGCCCAAGCGCTCAGTAGCTCGGTGAACGCGGCCTCGGAAGTGAGCAAAGACCCGAGCACATTCTTTAACCCGGGCAACCCCGTAAAAAAATCGTGTCCGGCTCTCCCTGCCTTCGTGAGCATGGCGACTTTCTGCTCGTGGATTACTGGGTCGAACGAACGAGGGTTTTCATCTTCACGAATGGCAAAGACGGCGCACATGTCATACCAAACCTCTTCAGGTATGACCTCCTTGGGGCGTCTGCGCATTTCGCCAACTAGCTGTATGGCCTTGGCTAAGACCTTGCTTCGTTCTTCGGGCTTGTTTGCCTTTACCGCCTCCATAATACGGGCTTCGGTGGCGTCACAAAGCTCACCAAGCACTTTCTCCCCTATCCCTGCGCTGGCCATCATCATGCACCTTTCAATGTGCTTTTGCCTGACCGGGGCCATGTCGGTAATATCCATCCATGTCCAGTAGGCTTTGCCGTCAGGGTCGGTGAAGGCGTGCTGCATACCCTCAAAGTCCTTGGGGCGAAGCAGACCAGCGGCGATATAGCGGTGGATACGCTTGCCGAATAGCCAAAAGAGTAGCTTCATTCGCTGCGCTGCATTATCCCGACAGCCCCGCAAGCCGCTATCAAGTGGATGGGGAGCATGTAAATGGGGAAGTCTGACAGGAAGAACCAAAGAGGGGTGCCGTAGACGCTGACCATGCAGAAAGGACAGGTGTGCGTTGGCTTGTGTAGCCAAATTGGAAGCCGGTCCATGAGCTTTCCTAGAAAGC